>Ga0049084_10000227_pt1 | contig 21702 bp, 18 predicted proteins | sample GreLakmeON33MSRF_FD_66720 | JGI IMG/M metagenome (GOLD analysis project Ga0049084, IMG submission 66720) | Freshwater lentic microbial communities from great Laurentian Lakes, MI, USA - Great Lakes metaG ON33MSRF | ecosystem: Environmental > Aquatic > Freshwater > Lake | place: Great Lakes... | reverse complement strand
CGGCGCCTCGGGCGTGACGCGCGCGGAGGAATCGGAACCGGATCTCGTGCTCCTCGACCTGATGATTCCCGGCGCGCTCGACGGGATGGCCGTGCTCGAGCGGCTGCGCAAGACCTTTCCCGATTTGCCCGTCATCATGATGAGCGGCCGGGCCGGTCTCGCCGACGCGGTTAGGGCGACGCGACTCGGCGCCGTGAATTTTCTCGAAAAACCGCTCACTCCAGAAGGCGTGCTGCTCGCCATGGCGAGCGCACTCGAACTCCGGCTGGCCCGGCGGGAGCGCACCGCGCTGCGCGCCGATCTCGGACTCGCCGGTGAACTGGTCGGCGACAGCCCGGTAATGCATGACCTGCGCGCCATGATCGCGCGCGTGGCAGTGACTGACGCGCGGGTGCTCATCACCGGAGAGAGCGGCACGGGCAAGGAACTGGTCGCCGCGGCAATCCACGCGGGCAGCCCCCGGCGCGCACGGCCGCTCGTGCGCGTCAACTGCGCCGCGATTCCGCGCGACCTCGTTGAAAGCGAGATGTTCGGCCACGAACGCGGCTCGTTCACTGGCGCGACGGAACGCCGGATCGGCCGGTTTGAGTTGGCGCATACGGGCACGCTGCTGCTCGACGAAGTCGCCGATCTCGGAGCAGAAGCTCAGGCCAAGTTGTTGCGGGCGATCGAGGCCAAGGAGATCGAACGGGTCGGAGGCGGCAAGCCGATTCGCATCGACGTCCGGATCGTCGCCGCGACCAACCGCGACCTCGCCAGAGCGGTGCGCGACGGCAACTTCCGCGAGGACCTCTACTTCCGACTCAACGTGTTGCCGGTCGAGGTGGCGCCGCTCCGCGAACGCCCCGGCGACGTGTCGCTCTTGGTGCGCCACTTCGCTGAGCTGCAACGCCGCAAGTCGGGACAGACACCCCCCACGTGGACCGACAGCGCCGTGCAGGCACTCGCGAGGTACCGCTGGCCGGGCAATGTGCGCGAGTTGGCGAATATCGTCGAGCGACTTTCGATCCTTTGCGGCGGTCGGGACATCACCGGCGAGGACGTCCATCGCGTGCTGCCACCGGGAAGCGACGGCGTGTCGGCACTCGCCTTGCCCAACGCGGAGGCACCGGACGTGACGCTCACCGATGCGCTGGATGAATACGAACGACTGTTGATTGCCCGGGCGCTGTCCGCCGCGCACGGCGTGGTCGCCGAGGCAGCACGGCGGCTTCGCACCGACAGGCCCAATCTCTATCGAAGGATGAAACGGCTCGGCATCCTCATGAATCATCAACGATGATGCTGCGTCGCACGCTCTCGGCACACACTGGACCGCGACGGCACGAGCCGTGCATGGGTGGCCACGCCGTCACGCCACGTCTGGAGATCCCGATGCATCACGCCACACACCAGCTCCCTTCAACGCGAATCGTCGTGCGGGCCAGATGGCGCTCGGTTGCGACCATGGTCGCGCTGCTGGTCGTACCGACCCTGGCCTTCCCGCAGGGCGGGACGGCGTCCATGCCGACCATGCCGTCCATACCGACCACGGCGATCGCGCGCCGCGCTGCCGACATCTGGAACGCCACCGCCACCGCACGAACGAACGGCGCGTACGACCTCGCCACCGGCAAATCGGTCGACGGCAACGTGGCCACCCTCAACGGGCCAGTGACGATCGCGGGTACGATTCGCGGATCACTGGTCGCCATCAATGCCGATGTTCGCCTCGCGGCGGGCGCTAGAGTGGAGCGCGACCTGATCGTGATTGGTGGAACCATCACGGGCGCGGACTCCGCCTCGCTTGGCGGTGAGATCGTGCATCAAGCGGAGTTGTTGCGGTACCACCTTGAGAACGACCGGATCCAGATTGACCGTGAGCCGGAAGACGACGACAGCTGGTGGCAACGCCGCAAGATCCGCCGGGAATGGACGCGCGGTGCAGCGTATTCGGAGTTTCTGTACGTCGCATCGCGCACGTACAACCGCGTCGAAGGGTGGTCGTTCGTTGCTGGGCCGCGCATCCAGCGCCCAACGTCGTTTGGCGCGATCAATGTCGAGCTGTTCGGTGTGGTGCGCGCGGCCAAGCCGATGCGCTGGGACCGCGAGACCGTTGGCCATGACGCCAAGGCAGAGTTGCTCTTCGGCAAACCCATCGGCGTCGCCTTCGGCGCGCGTGCATTCGACCTGATGCAGCCGACGGAATCGTGGCAACTCGGCGAGGGCGAGGTGGGATTGGCCTCCGCATTGCTGCACGAAGACTACCGCGACTACTACGTGCGTCACGGTGGCGAAATCTTTGTGCGACTCGTGGCCGGGAAGGAGGCCGACCTGACGCTGGCGCTCACCGACGAGCAGTGGGGCAACCGATTGGCACGCGACCCGTGGACGCTGACGCATGCCGAAGATCCTTGGCGGCCAAATCCCACGCTCGACGCTGGCAGCGTACACCTGTTAACGACCCGACTCCGCATCGACACGCGGACCCGCGAGAGTTCACCGCTCGGCGGATGGTACGTACACGCGGAATTCGAGCAGGGCGGTGGGCGGATCACCCGGCTTGGCGCGCCGATCCTCACGTTCGCCCCACGCGCTCCGGAACAGATCTGGTACTCGCGCGCCTTCGTGGACCTGAGACGCTACAACCAGATCGCACCCGGGCTGTCGCTTGACCTGCGCGTCGCGGCTGGCGGCTGGGTGGCGGGCGATCCGCTTCCAACTCAGCGACGCCTCGGCGTGGGCGGCCCCGGAACGATTCCTGGCTACGCCTTCCGAACGTCATCCGGTTCGCCGACATCGGCCGACCTGTTTAATTGCACAACCAGCGTGGTCCAGCCAGGTACGCCGGCGCAATGCGACCGCGTGGCGCTCGCGCAGGCACAACTCCGCTCGAATTTTCTGTTCGACGCGTGGCGCGATGACCTGCATGACGACTGGTGGCGCCCGGGATTTAACCACCGCACGGCATGGGTATTGTTTGCCGACGCTGGCCGTGGCTGGATGGTCCATCGCGAGTCGGGCTCGGCCCCAACGCCTGTCTCACGCGATGCAATCCCCGCACTGAACTCGTTCAAGATGGATCTTGGTGCGGGCGTGGACTTCGGCGACTTCGGGGTCTACTGGGCAAAGGCGGTGCGCGACAACGATGCACCGATCCGCTTTATCGTCCGACTCCAGCGCCGCTTCTAACTCGTGCGCACGACTTTCGGCGTTCTGCGGTTTGGGGTGGCGTTGGCCGCCTGTTTCGCGACCGGCGCTGTTTCGGTCCGCACGCTCGGCGCCCAGGACCGACCCGCGCTCACGCTCGAGCTACCCGCCGACTCGTTGCTTGGCCGGCGCGGACCGCTGATTCGCGCAACCAACATGCTGGCCGGTGAACGCATCAGGCAGCTGTTGCTCGCCGGATTTCCCGCGAGATTTCATTTCCGGATCGAGTTGTGGACCGAGGGCCGGCTCGTCGACCGGCTCGTCACCGCTGGCGAATACGACATCCTCGCGCAGTACCTGCCAGCCGAAAAACTGTACCAGGTGACGCAGGTGCAGAACGACCATGCGCTTCCGCTTGGCAAGTTCGCGGCGGTGCAAGATGCGGAACGGGCCATTGGTCGCGCCCACACGGCGCCGGTAGTCGCCAGGCCTTCGGACCGGACCCAGTACTATCAGGCGACGCTGCTCGTCGAGGTGCTGGCGGAAAAAGACCTCGACGAAGTGGCGCGCTGGCTCCAGGGCGATGTCGCGCCAGGCCTGACGGGTCGGGCGAATCCGGCGTCGATCGTGTCCCGCGGGTTACGCACCGTCGCCTCGCGCTTGCTGGGCGGAGAGAAACTCGAGTACGACGCCACCAGCCCGCGATTTCACACGCCCTAAGCGGCGTTAGGCGCGCTTTCCGGCTGTCGGCATTGCGTGGGTCGCGCCGCGATGCTCGAGCGCCTCGATCCGGTGCAGCACCCCGGCGCCGTAAAACAGGCGGATGTATTTGGCTTGGATCGGCGTCAGACGGCGTACCGCCCACGAGAGATGCACGAAGTGCGGCTCGACCGGCGCATGCAGCAGATGCATGCCGATTTCGTCGGGCAGGTGGTGCGCCTTGCGCGTGTTGCAGCCGCTGCAGGCGGTGACCACGTTGGTCCACACGTTCGTGCCGCCGCGCGAGAGTGGCACCACATGATCACGCGTGAGCGATTCACGGTGCCTGAGTTGCATGGTGTTGCGGCCGCAGTACTGACAGGTGTAATGGTCGCGCGCGAACAGGAACGTGTTCGTCACCTGGCGGCGAAACCGGCGGGGCACGTGGATGAACCGTGTCAGCCTGATCACGACCGGGTGCGGGAAGTTCTGTCGCGCCGAACGGACGAGCCGCTCGCCGTCCGCCTCGACAATCTCGGCCTTTCCGTCGATGACCAGCCGCAGCGCCCGCCGGAGCGGCACGAGTGTCAGCGGCTCGAACGACGAGTTCAGCGCCAGACACCCCGCGGTCATCGCGACTGGCACGGGCGTTACCGGCTGCCCGCCCCGGCAGCCACCGGTACCGCCGTGAGCCAGCCGTGCTTGTCCGGCACCTTTCCAGTGACCGTGTCCATGAATTGCTTCTTGATCAGTTTCGAGACCGGGCCCGGCTTTCCGTCGCCGAGCACGAAACGGTCGATCGTCACGACAGGCGTGATCTCGACCGCGGTGCCGCAGAAGAAGGCCTCGTCCACGATGTAGAGCATCTCGCGTGGGATCTCCATTTCCTTCACCTTGAGCCCGTTGTCAGCCGCGATCTGCATGACAGAATCGCGTGTGATGCCATGCAGAATACCCGCCGCGAACGGCGACGTGTAGAGCGTGTTGTCACGAACGAGAAACAGGTTCTGTCCGCTGCCCTCGGCCACATGACCACCGATGTCGAGCATGATCGCCTCGTCGTACCCGTTCCGCTTCGATTCGAGCTTACCGAGCTGCGCATTAAGATAGTTGCCGCTCGCCTTCGCCATGGTGGGAAAAGTGTTCGGTGCGGCGCGGCGCCAGGTCGACACGCAGGCGTGCGCGCCGCCTTCCGAGGCGGCGTGACCGAGATACTCGCTCCACTCCCAGCAGATGATGAACGTCTCGACGGGTGCGTCCTGGCCGTAGATACCCATCGTTTCACCGGTGCGAATCACGAGCGGGCGCAAATAGCACTGCGCGAGGTCGTTCGCGACGAGCGTATCGACCGTCGCCTGGCAGAGTTCATCGACGGACCACTTGAGCCCAAGTTCGTAGATCTTGCAGGAATCGTGCAGCCGGCGCATGTGGTCCTGCAGCCGGAATACCGCTCCGCCGGTGGGCGTGGCATAACTGCGCATCCCCTCGAACACGCCTGACCCATAGTGCACGACGTGGCTCAACACGTGAATGTTGGCGTCCGCCCAGTCCACCAGCGCTCCGTCACGCCAGATCTTAGCGGTCGGTCCCTTTTTCGTTGTCATGCCAACTCCAGATGAGGAAATGTCCTGCTCGTTGGAACTTAGGTGGCGCGTGCTAGAGCGCGCCACTCACGGATCCGTGCTGTGGCCGCGGAAGCGCGCGCCACGATCGCCGAAGTGTCGGCTGTCGCCCGGCCGTCGCGCACCCGCTCGCTGCCGCCAATGACGACAAGTTGCGCCCTCGCGCCCTCCGACGACGCGAACCGCAGGGCTTCGTCGATGGTCGAACCGGCAGGGACGGAATAGGCGGCGAAATCGGCCTGTTTCCCCTCTTCGAGCGTGCCGATCAGGTCGCCAAGCCCCAGCGCGTTCGCACCACCAACCGTCGCGAGTTTCCAACACTCTCGCCAGCCATCTCGCGCGTCGGAGCTGGGCATGGCGGCACACGCTTCGGCCAGCAGGTCCATGCGCCTGTTGCTCGCCATCGAGTCGGAGCCAACACCAAGCCTCACACCCGCCGCGACGAATGCGGCCACCGGCGCGACCCCGTGCCCGAAGTACCGGTTGGAGTACGGGCAGGTCACGACTCCGGCATTGTGGCGGACGATGGCCGCCACGTCGTCGTCGTCGCAGCGAATACAGTGAATGAGCAAGGCGTTTGGGCCGAGGACACCGTTCTGCTCGAGCATCGTGATGGGCGTGCGAGCCCGCATCGCGGTGGCAATCCCCCGCCCGTTGAGAAACTTCGCAAAGGCGCCGCCTCCGTCAGTAACCAGTTGCGACTCGGCATCGCTCTCGCCGACATGGGTGGCGAGCGGCAGCCGTTCTGCGCGCGCATACGCCGCCACCGCGGCGTAGAGCGCATCACTCACCGAATACGGCGCGTGAGGCGACACGCCGAGGCGCACGAGCGGCGTTTCGTCTAAGCGGAGGGCACCAACCCGCGCGCGGAGTCCTTCCATCGCCTGTTCACAGAGCACCGGGTCTGGTCCGAACAGTTCCAGATAGGCCACGCCGCGCACGCCGAGCGCCTTCATGGCCTGAAATCCTTCCGCGCCCGGCGCCGTGTCGGCATAGGTCGTGACGCCGCCCTGCAATCCCTCGACGATTCCCAGCAAGGCGCTGTCGAGCGTCTCCTGCGGTGACAGCAGGTCGCGCGCCGCCACCACGGACCGGATCCATTCAAAGAACGGTTCGCCGTCGAGCAGCCCGCGCAGCACGGTCAGGTCGAGATGGGTATGCGCGTTGACCAAGCCCGGCGTGAGCAGCACGCTACCGAGCTCAACCTCGCGAACAGATGCGGACAGGCGCCTCGCCGCACGGGGTCCGACCCAGACGATGCGATCGGCCTCAATGATCAGGGTGCCATCGGCGATGGGCTCGCCGGCGACCGGATAGACCCACGCGGCGTGGTAGGCCGTGCTCCACGCCCGCGCGGGTCGGTCGCTCATGGTTTTTTTGGCGCGGCCGCCCGCCGTGGGCATTCCCGCGTGGGCTCCGTGCCGGGCAGGTAGTACTCGGTGTAGGCGTCGTCCGCTGGGCACGCCGACGTGTGGAGCAAACCCGTCACCTCATCGATACCGCGCGACGTGAGAGTGACCGGCCGCGGCCAATCGGGCGGCGCCGGTTTCCGCTCGTATACCTCACGCATGAAGCTCGTCCACGCCGGCGCCGCGAGCCGTCCGCCCTGCGCGTTGCTCATGATCTGCTTGGGATGATCGAACCCGACCCAGATGCCGGCCACGAGATCGGCGGTGTACCCGATGAACCAGACGTCGCCGCCGTCGTTCGTCGTGCCGGTCTTGCCGCCGGACGGAATGGGGAAGTACTGCCCCACACTACCAGCCGCCGTGCCGCGCCGTACCACGCCCTTCATCATGTCGACCATCAGCCAGGCCTCCTCGCGCGACAGCACCTGCATACGCTCTGCTTCAGCGGAGAAGATCGTCGCGCCCTTCTCGTCTTCGACCCGCACGACCGGCGCGGTCGGCACGCGCCAACCGAGATTGGCGAACACCGAGTAGGCCGCGACCATCTCGATCGGGTAGACCTCGGCGGAACCAATATGAATCGACGGAAACGGCGGCACCGGCGTCGAGAGGCCAAACCCCGCGGCCATGGCCACGACGCTCTGCTCGCCAATCTCCATGCCGAGCCGGATGGCGATCATGTTGCGCGAATCCTCGAGCCCTTTGCGCATCGTCATCGGGCCGAGAAACTTGAGGTCGTAGTTCTGCGGCTGCCACGGCTTAGCTGTGTCGAGCTGCGGCACGCTCAGGGGTGAATCGTCGATGAGGTAACTCGGCGGGCGTCCGCTCTGGATTGCGGTTGCGTAGACGATCGGCTTGAACGTTGAACCTGGCTGGCGAAGCGCCTGAGTCGCCCGGTCGAACTGGGAGTCCTCGAAGTCGCGGCCGCCGACCAGCGCGCGCACGGCGCCTGAACGGGGATCGAGGGCCACGAAGGCACCTTGCAGGTACGCGGAGACCGTGCGCGATTCTTCCTGTCCGCCGCCAGCCGCGCGTGCCATGATCTGCTCGTACGTGCGATGCGGAAACGTGCCCGCCTGCCCACTCTCGACGATTCGCAATTGCCGGTCGAGCGCCCGCTCGGCAGCGCCCTGCAGGTCGAGATCGAGCGTGGTGTACACCTTGAGCGGGTGCTCATAGAGGCGCTTGCCATATTTGGCCTCAAGCAGGCGCCGCACGTACTCCACGAAGTAGGGTGCCGTCTCGGCCGAACCGCCGCGGCGGCGGGCGAGCCGCATCGGATACGCCTTGGCGAGCGACGCCGACGAGTCCGCGATCACATTGGCCCGCCGCATCAGTTCGACGACCGTATTGCGCCGCTGAATGGCGCGTTCGGGAAACCGGCGCGGGTTGTAGCGCCCCGGCCCTTTCAGCACCGCGGCTAGCGTGGCGGCCTCGGCAATCGTCAGCTCGCGCACCGACTTGCCAAAGTACCGCTGGCTCGCCGTCTCAATGCCGAATGCGCCGTTGCCGAAAGAAATTTGGTTGAGGTAGAGCTCAAGAATGCGGTCCTTCGAGTACCTCGCCTCAATAGCGCGTGCGACCTTGGCTTCCCGGAGCTTGCGCTTCGGTGATCGGTCCCGCGCGTCCAGGCGGTCGGGAAAGAGATTCCGAGCGAGCTGCATCGTGATGGTGGAGAAGCCTTGGACGATGCCGCCGGCACGGATATTGGCGAAACTGGCGCCGATCACTCGGTAGAAGTCGATCCCGCCGTGCGCGTAGAAGCGCTTGTCCTCGGTGACGACGACCGCGTCGCGCACGTGCTGAGGAATCTGGTCCAGCCGGACCAGCGTCCGACGCTCCTGGCCGAGTTCGGCGATGAAGCGGCCGTCGGCTGCGTAGAGGCGCGACGTCTGCCGCGGCTGGTACGCCTCGAGCCCGGTCAGGGAGGGACAACTCGCTCCCGAGCAGACTGTGGCCCAACTCACGGCGCCGACGATGAGGCCTAGCACGCCGAGCCCCGTGACTCCGAGGAGCACGATGGCGAGTGGACGGCGAGAGAAGGAAGGTTTCAGCTGCGACATGGCCTGAACGGTGAAGCTTAGGGAGGCGTCGGGAGCGGAGCAACGCGACCGAAACCTGAGACCGCGCGTGACAGTACCGGATTCCCTCTCTAGCTTTGATCGATGCCCGACGCGACCGCTGGATCAACGCTGCTCGACGAACTCGCCTGGCGCGGCCTGCTGCACCAGCAGACCGAGGGCGTGGGCGCCTACCTCGGTGCGGCTTCCCGATCGGTGTACTGCGGATTCGATCCGACCGCGCCGAGCCTGCACATCGGCAACCTCGTCCCGGTGATGTTGCTCGTGCATCTCGCGCGCGCGGGTCACCCGTGTATTGCACTCGTGGGCGGCGGTACAGCGATGATCGGCGACCCCTCCGGGCGCTCGGCCGAACGTCCGTTGCTCGGTGCGGCGGCGATCGACGAACACGCCGACCGCATTTACCACCAGCTGCTGGCCGTGTTCAGGGCATCCGGAGCGGAGGGCGTCTCGCTCGCCAACAACGCGGACTGGCTGCGTGAGATTCGCATGATCGACTTTATGCGCGACGTGGGCAAGCATTTCAGCGTCAACTACATGCTGGCCAAGGATTCTGTGCAGTCGCGGCTCGAGGGCGGTATTTCGTACACAGAGTTTTCGTACATGCTGCTGCAGGCATACGACTTCGTCGAGCTCCACAAGCGCCACGGCGTCACGGTGCAGGTCGGCGGGAGCGATCAGTGGGGCAACCTGACGGCCGGCGTCGAACTGATGCGCCGCGCGGCGGGCACCGATGCCCACGCCCTCACAGCGCCACTGGTTACGACGTCGAGCGGCAAGAAATTCGGCAAGTCAGAGGGCGGTGCCGTCTGGCTCGACGCTGCGATGACATCGCCGTACAAGTTCTACCAGTTCTGGATCAACACCGAGGACGCCGACGTCGGTCGCTACCTGCGCATGTTCACCTGTATGGACCGCGCGGAAGTGGAGTCGCTCGAAGCCGAGCACGCTGTCGCACCGCACGAACGCAGTGCGCAGCGGGCGCTCGCACGCGCGATGACCACGATGCTACACGGCGATGCCGCGATGTCCGTGGTGGCCGACGCGTCGCGCGTCGTGTTCGACAAGAAAGCGGACCCCGCCGGCATCACGGACGCCGTATTCGAAACGCTGGCCCGCGAGATTCCGTCGGCGCGCGTCGCCAGTGACGCCGGCCTGTCGGTACTCGACGTGCTCGAGCAGGCGTTCGCGCAATCACGCTCCGCGGGGAAAAAGCTACTGCTTCAGGGCGCGGTTACCGTGAATGGGATCAAACTGGGCGCGGACGATGTCGTTGTGCCCACCGACCAAGCGGTGCGCGGCCGCTGGTTCCTCGTGCGAAAAGGTGGCCGCGACGTCGCCGTGGCTGAGCTGTCACCCTCCGCATAGCACCGCCGGCGTGACTCGGCGAGCGTACCACTCAGCTCGCGATCAACGCTAGTGCGCGGTCCATTTCCGACACGGTGTTGTACAGGTGTGGCGCGAGGCGGACGCAGCCTTCGCGCACAGCGTGGGCCACGCCGGCATCCGTGAGACGCTCGCTGGCGGCGGCGACATCCCGCGGGCGGAGCGCGATCACGCCCGCGCGGCGCGACCGGTCGGCTGGCGTCACGAGTTCGACATCGCGGTGCGATGCGGCGAATGCGACCGCTCGGTCGGCGAGCGAGCACACGTGCGCGGCGATCTCGTGCACGCCCATTTCATTGAAGAGACCTATGCTCTCGGCCATCGCAGCGAAATTCACAAAATCGAGCGTCACGACTTCGAACCGACGCGCATCGGCATGCCAGGTGGGGTCGTAGTCGAGCAGCGACCTGAAGTCGGTGTTGCCCGCCTGTGCCATCCAGCCCACCTCGGCAGGCTCCAGCGTGGCGACTAGTTCCGGCCGCACGTACACGAAGCCCGTGCCCCACGGCGACAGCAACCACTTCTGCGCGCCGCAGGCCAGCACATCCACCTGCGCGGCGATCACGTCCAATTCAACAGCGCCAACTCCCTGGATGGCGTCCACAAAGAACCAGATTCCGCGCTCCCGGCAGGCCGCGCCAATGGCCGCGAGGTCGAAGCGGTGCCCGCTCCAGTAACTCACCCACGAGAGCGCGACACCTCTCACGCGCGGATCCGTTGCGATCGCGCGCATCAGCGCCGGTTCGTCGGGGAGACCGCCCACGAGTGGCACCATGCAAAACTCCGCACCCCGCGCGCCCGTGGCGGAGAGCCACGGGTACACATTTGCGGGAAACTCGCCTTGCGTCGACAGCACAACGTCGCCCGCGCCGAACGGCAGCGTTCGCGCGGCAATGTTCACGCCGTGCGACGTGTTGGTGACGAGCGCGATGCTTTGGCACGGAGCGCCAATGAGCTTGGCCGCGTGCTCGCGAGCCCGCTGCAACACGGGAAACAGATCCTCCGCACGCAACCGAAACGGTTCCGCACGGCGTAGCCCGTAGTCGGCCATCGCGCGCCGCGTCCGCTCCGGGAGCGGTCCAGTCGACGCGTGGTCGAGAAACAGGGCCTCACCCCGCGCGGCCCACGGGAATTCGCGCACGCGCAGCGCCTCGACGTCGTAGCTCACGGGCGGTCCAGGGTGGTTACGGTTCGCGCAGGTGCGCCGGCGTCTCAGTCGGCTGGTGCTTCCAGCGGCGATGCTGCCAGAAATACTGGCCCGGGTACTGACGGACAAGCCGCTCGAGCGCGGCAGAGAATCGCCCGACGATATCGTCCACGTCTCGCTCGCGGTCCCCCGTCCGGGTAACCTCGATCTCTTCTGCGTAGAAGAGGTATCGGCCGTCAGATTGGCGGAGCGCCTGAATCAGCACCACCGGCACGTTCGCGCGGAGGGCAAAGACTGCCGCACCCCGTGGCGTTTTGGCCGGTCTTCCAAAGAACGGCACGAATGTCGAGGCGAGCCCGACCGTCGCCTGATCGGACAGAAACCCTATCGTTCCGCCAGCCGTGAGGATGCGCGGTACGCGCCGCACCGCCTCTTGGTCGTGCATCACCTGCATGCCCAGCCGTTCGCGTGTGTTCCGGAAGTACCGGTCCGAAAGCGGGTTCGCCATGCCGCGTGCGATGGCGTGGCACGGCACACCACGGGCGGCGACGTAGGCTCCCGACAGTTCCCAGTTTCCTAGGTGGCCGGCGACGAGGACGACGCCATTTCCCTTGGCGTGCGCGCGCTCGACGATCGCCCACCCGGGCGAGTCAACGAACTGTTCGAGTACGGCGGTCGGCCCACGGCGCGAGAGCAGCGTGGCCTCGATCGCGACACGTCCGAGGTTCTGGTACGCTTCACGTGCAACGCGCTCCCGAGCCGAGCGAATCAGTTCGGGAAATGCGGCCGCGATCTGACGGTCGACGACACCCCGGCGAATGCCGAATACCCGATACGCAAGCGTCGCAATGGTCGCGGAGACGTCGGCGGCGACTCGCACGCCGAGTGGCGCGAGCGCAGCGACAAATGCGCGGAGCGCGAGGTATTCGAGCCGGTGGGCAAGCGTCGGCGGCATCAGCGTCCGCTTCGCAACCGCCTGCACCCCGGTCACGGGCCCAGTGTCGTTACGCCGATCTGCAGCGCATGCAACCGTGCGTACGGACCACCCGCGGCGAGCAATTCCGCATGTCGGCCACGCTCAACGATGCGTCCGCGATCGAGGACAAGAATCTGCGACGCGTGTGTGATCGTCGAGAGCCGGTGCGCGATCACGAACACCGTTCGCCCGGCGAGCAGCCGCTCGATCGCTTCCTGCACGAGGCGTTCGTTTTCGGTATCGAGGGCCGACGTCGCTTCGTCGAGAATGAGCAATGGCGGATCGACGAGGAGGGCGCGCGCAATCGCGATCCGCTGCCGCTGTCCGCCCGAAAGGCGGGTGCCGCGCTCCCCGAGAATGGTGTCGTACCCCTGCGGCAGTGCGGCAATGAAGTCGTGCGCGTTGGCCGCGCGGGCCGCCGCCTCCACCTGCGCCTGCGAAAACTTCTCCGCGGCGCCGTAGGCGATGTTCGCACGGGCCGAGTCGTTGAAGAGCACGGTGTCTTGGCTGACGATCCCCGTGATGGCCCGCAGCGCCGGCAGTCGGATCTCGCGGGTATCCACGCCGTCCACCGCGATCACGCCAGCGGTCGGTTCAATGAAGCGCGGGATGAGGTCGACGAGCGTGCTCTTTCCCGCCCCGCTCGACCCGACGATGGCGATCACTTCGCCCTGTTGCGCCGTGAAGGTGATGCCGTCGAGGACGCGCTCGCCGCCATCGTACGCAAAGGCGACGTCCGTAAAGGTGATGTCCCGAGCGAGGCCGGCGACGTCGCGGGTGCCGCGGTCGCGTTGTGCCTCAGACGGTTCATCGAGCACTTCGAACAAGCGCTCCGCTGCGGCGAGGGATTGCTGTCCCGTCGTCGGCGCCTGAGACAACTGTTTGAGTGGTGGGAGGAGCCGCATGAGCATGATCATGAACGTGATCAGCATGCCGCCATCGAGCCCGCGGCCCGCGAATACGTCCCGCGCGCCGATCCAGAGGACGCCGACGGCGACAACCGTACCGAGCACTTCGGTGATCGGCCCGGCCAGCAACGCGAGCCGCGTGATGCGGACCATGCCGCGCGAATAGTTACCACTTGCGCCGGTGAACCGCCGGTCCTCGTACTCCTCGCCCCGAAAGCTCTTCACGAGTCGCACGCCGCTGATGACTTCCTGTAGCACGCTCGTGATTTCTCCGTACTCGTTGCGCAACGCGCGGTGGCCGCGCCGCAGCCGGCTCAGGATGGGCTGCAGCACGGCCGTGATGAGCGGGGCGATCACCAGCGCGTACAGCGCCAGCCGCGGCGACATCTGAATGAGCACGACAATCGTCACCAGCACCTGCGCGAAATTCTGGATCGACCGCGTGGCCACCTCGGCGATCACCGCCTTGGCCTGTTCCGTGTCGGCGAGGATTCGCGACATCACCTGCCCGGTCTTGGTCCGCGAGAACCAGCCGAGCGGCAGCCGTTGCATATGGCGAAACACGGCGTCGCGGAGGTCGCGCGTGATGCGCTCCTGCAGTGACGCGCCGAACTGACCACTGACCCAGAGAAATACGTTCTTCAGCGCGACGAGCATGACGATCACGACGATCACGCCGCCCAGCGACCTCATCGGGTCGCCGGGGATAAGCATCGAGCCGACGACCGTGTTCAGGAGTTCGGTCAGCCAGCCGCGGTCGAGCGGAATCGCCTGCTCCTTCCCGAACAGCAGGTTCAGGAACGGAATGAGCAGGAGGAACGCGGCACCGTCGAGGACCGCGCCGATCACGTTCGCCGTGATGTTGCCGACGAACCGGCCGCTGTGCGGACGCAAGAACGCAAGCAACCGCCGGTAGGTGGACATCAGGCGCGTCGTGGCGTGAGCAGCGAGAGCGGGAGGATGCATTCCTCCGGCGTCACGCCGCCATGCAGGAACGAGCCGCGATACCGTTGCTGATACTCGCGAAGTTTCGTGGGATAGACGAAAAAGCAGTCGCCCGTGGCCAGCAGCGTGTTGCCGCCCATCGCCCCGCCGCCATGTTTCGGCAGCCGAAGATCATCCTCGTTCGTGAACAACAGCGCCTGCTCCGGATTCTCCGCGCGCAGATCCGCGCCGAACTTGAACCGCAGGTTGTGCGTCGCATCCCGTCGCGCAAGGACCGTCGCTGGCGTATTGCAATGGATCGACCCGTGATCGCTCGTGAGCAGCACGGGCACCCGCTTGCGCGCCGCCTCCTTCAAGATTGCGAGCAACGCCGAACGGTTGAACCATTGCAGCGTGAGCTGCCTGAGGGCGATCTCGTCGCGGGCCACTTCGTACAGAATCGCCGATTCGCTACGGCCGTGCGTCAGTAGGTCGATGAAGTTGAACACGCAGGCGGTCACTCCTTCGGGAGCGATCGCGTTCGCGAGGTTGCGTTCGAGCGTATCGGAATCATGCGCCGACGAAATCTTGTGGTACCGCACCGGCGTCTTGCCCCGCAGCTCACGCAGCTGCAGCGTGAGCAGTTCCCGCTCGTGCGCGTTGAGCGTTTCGTCTTCCTTTTCGCCCCACCAGTCGGGGTAGCGCGCCGCCATCTCGGCTGGAAAGAGCCCGCTGAACAGCGCGTTGCGCGAGTACGTCGTGGCCGTCGGCAGCAGCGAGTAGTAGTGCGTGGTCTCCACCTCGAAGAGCGGCGCCAGCAACGGCTCGATCACGCGCCACTGGTCGAGGCGCAGGCAATCGACCACGATGAAGAGCGCACGCGTCTCGCGCTCGAGCATCGGCAGGAGAAACTCACCGACCACGTCGATCGACAGCGGCGGACGTTCCCCCTCGATGTCCTGGTTCACCCAGCGCGGATAGTTGCGTCCGATGTACTGGGCAAATGAACGGCGCGCGTCGGGATAGAGGCTCCGCAACGAACCGTGGAGGCCCGCCTCACCCGCCGCCGCGAGGTCCACGTCCCACTGCACCATCTCCGCGTACCGGTCGATCCAGCCGCGCCAGTCGAGGGTGCGCGTGTCGGCCGCTTCCATCTCCCGGAACCGGGAGACAAAGGCGCGCGCCTGCGCCTGCTGCCGGAGCTTCGGTCCCTCGAGGATTCGCGTGATGACACTCAACACCTGCCTCGGATTCACCGGCTTCACGAGGTACTCGGTCACGTCAGCACCGAGCGCTTCGCGCAGCGTGCCATCATCCTCAGACTTGGTGACCATCACGATGGGCAGCGTCGGGGCGAGTTCACGGGCCTCGCGCACCATCGTGACTCCACGCATCCCCGGCATCTGCTCATCGAGCAGCAAGAGCTCAAATGGCTGACGGCGCAGGAGCGCAAGCGCGTCCTCGGCGTTCCGGGCCATCTCGACGACGTATCCCTTTTCTGTCAGGAAAAGGCGATGCGACTCGAGGAGGTCGGCTTCGTCATCAACCCAGAGGAGCTGCTTCGGAGCGGCTGGCATGCCCAGAGAAGTATAATTCCTGCGTGCTTGGTCCCTCTCCACATGCGCTCCCCGCGCCAGTCTTCCGATTCAGGGCACTGGTGCTCGCGGCCGGCCGGGCCCCGCTTGGCGGGCCCCGGGAGTCCGCGTTGGCAGCCCTGATGGGAGCCAGACTGGCGGCCGGGTTGCTCGGGCCGACTCCCCTGGCGAGCGATGCCCGGGCGACGCGGGCCGATGCGGCCCGGGGCTGGCTGGGGTCCATCGCCGTGCCGCCGGTGGCCAAGGTGGCGGTCGCGAGGCTGATCGAAGCCACCGGACGGGACGACCTGGCAAGCGTCGCGACGGCCATGGCCAAGGTGACCGAGGTGGCGGCACCGTACCTCGACCGCGCGGCACAAGCGGAGCTTGAGCGGTTCTGCGCCGCGCTCCGCGGCTAGACCCAAGCTCGGCTAGATTTCTCCGGCAGCACAATGCTCACTTTTCGCTCGGGACGAGGCGCATGGCTGGTCACAGTAAATGGAAATCGATCAAGCACTTCAAGGCTGCCACCGACAAAAAACGCGGCGCCATGTTCACTAAGCTCATTCGCGAAATCACCGTCGCGGCCAAGCAGGGCGGCGGCGATCCTGACGGTAACCCGCGGCTCCGCACGGCGATCGAAAATGCCAAGGCCCAGTCGATGCCGAAGGAGAACATCGAACGTGGCGTCCTTAAGGGCACCGGCGAGCTCGAGGGGGTCGACTACGTCGACGTGACCTACGAGGCGTACGGGCCGGGCGGCGTGGCGCTCATGGTGCAGGCACTTACCGACAACCCCACCCGAACCGTTGCCGAAGTACGAGCAAAGCTGGCGAGGTTCAATGGCAACCTTGGGGCGACCAACTCCGTGGCCTTCATGTTCGACCGGAAGGGGCAGATTCTCGTCCCAGCGCTCGGTCTGGACGAGGATTCCGCAATGGAGCGCGCCCTCGAGGCCGGCGCCGAGGACTTCGCGAAGGAAGACGACATCTTCGTGGTCACGACCGCGCCAGCTGATCTGCACGCGGTGAAGTCGGCGCTCGAGGCCGTCGGGCTCAAATCGTCTGAGGCCGAACTCTCGTGGATTCCCAAGAGCACCGTGCGCGTTGAAGGCAAGAATGCGGAGTCACTCGTGAAGCTGCTCGAAGCGCTCGAAGAGCTGGACGACGTCCAGAAGGTCGACGCGAACTTCGACATGGACGTCTCAGCGATGGCGCAGGCCTGACCTGTTGACACCGGCCCTGTGATCGTCCTCGGGGTCGATCCTGGCGCGGCGGCCACCGGCTACGGCGTGGTGCGCGGCGGCGAGCCCGGCGGCCCAACGCTGATCGAGTGCGGCGTCATCCGCACGTCACCGAAGGCGACGCTGGCCAAACGCGTCACCGAAATCTTCGACGGGATGATGGACGTGATCGAACGCCATCGCCCCGACGTGATGGCCGTGGAGAGCATCTTCTACGCACGCAACGTCCGCACCACCGTCGTGCTCGGCCATGCGCGCGGCGTCGTGCTCCTCGCGGGCGAGCGGTCGGGAATGGCCGTGCACGAATTTGCGCCGGCGCTCATCAAGAAGACCGTGGTCGGCACGGGCGGGGCAACGAAGCAGCAGGTGCAGGCGATGGTCGCGCGGTTGCTGCGCCTGAAGCACGCGCCCGAGCCTTCCGACGCGGCCGACGGAGTCGCCTGCGCGCTGACCTTGATCATGGGCGCTGGTCTGTCTGGCCGGATGGCACTCATCAAACGCCTTCCCATCGAACGGCAGGTCGCGATCCTTCGGCCGAACCTCTCTCGTCTTCGCTTGCCCGCGACCAGCGCCGGCGGCAAGACCGGAACTACTGGGCCCCGCCGATGATTTCGCGCATCAAGGGCACGCTCTCTGCAAAAGGCATCGATCGGATCGAAGTCATGACCGCGGGTGGCGTGGGCTATTCGCTGGCGATTCCGCTTGGCGTGCTCGAGTCCCTGCCGCGAGTCGGCGACGCGGTGGAGCTGCACACCGCACTGGTGGTGAAGGAGGACGGCTGGCAGCTCTTCGGATTCTCAGCGGAAAGCGAGCGTGCGCTGTTCCACACACTGCTCGGCGCCAGCGGCGTGGGTCCGTCGCTTGCCTTGGGGCTCCTGTCCGGGCTTGGAGCGGCGCGCGTTGTACGCGCGATTCGCCAACGTGACCTGACCACGCTCCAGTCGGCACCGCGCGTGGGGAAAAAGATCGCCGAGCGCCTCTGCGTGGAGCTGAGCGACAAGATGAAGGACTTCGCGGCCGACACCGATGCGGGCCCACATTCGTCGCTCGAAGGCGGCGCGGCAGACGCGGTTCGCGCGCTCACCGCGCTGGGATACTCACCGCCGGACGCCGACCGCGCGGTGCGCAAGGCCGTGGAACGGAAGCCTGGCGACGGGACGGCGGACCTCGTCCGCGCCGGTCTCGCCGAACTGCAGCGCCGCTAACTTGCTCCGACGATGTCCCGCGCCAAGATCACCACACCAGAAATACTGACCGAGGAATCGGTCGTCGAGCTCAAGCTGCGTCCGCAGCGGCTCGCCGAGTTCATCGGGCAGGCCAAGCTCAAGGAATCGCTCGATATCGCGATCCAGGCGGCGCTGGGCCGGCGCGAGCCACTCGACCACACGCTCTTTCATGGCCCGCCGGGACTCGGCAAGACGACACTCGCCGAACTGGTCGCGCGCGAATTGGGCGTGAACATCCATACCACGTCCGGCCCGGCGCTGGAAAAGCCCGCAGATCTCGTGGGTACGCTCACGAACCTGCGCGCCGGCGACATCCTCTTCATCGACGAGATCCACCGGCTGCGCCCGATCATTGAAGAGTTTCTCTATCCGGCGATGGAGGATTTCAAGATCGACATCAGGCTTTCAGACGGGCCGCATGCGCAGACCGTGACGATGACGATCGAGAAGTTCACGTTGGTCGGTGCGACAACGCGATTCGGACTGCTCACGCCACCGATGCGCGCGCGTTTCGGGCTAGCGATGCGACTCGACTTCTATCCGGCAGCAGACCTCGAGGAGATCGTGAAACGCACCGCCGCGGTACTCCAGGTGGAGTTGCACGACGACGGCGCGGAGGAACTCGCGCGCCGCTCCCGCGGCACGCCGCGTATCGCGAATCGGCTCCTGCGCCGCGTGCGCGACTACGCGCAGGTGCGCGCCGGCGGCATCATCACGCACGCCGTGGCCAAGGAAGCGCTCGCCATGCTCGACGTGGACGACTTCGGCCTCGACGACATGGACGCGCGCATCGTGAAGACGATCATCGAGAAGTTTGACGGCGGTCCGGTGGGCGTCGCGTCGCTCGCGGCCGCCATCGGCGAAGATGCCGGCACGATCGAGGAAGTGTACGAGCCCTTCCTGGTACAGAACGGACTGCTCCAGCGTACATCGCGCGGGCGCGTCGCCACCTCGCAGGCCTACCGGCACTTCGGATACAAGGCGCCGCCCAGCCAGCAGGTCGATCTCTTGTGAGCGGCGCGTAGCGGCTCCGCCGCCACACCGCCGCAGACGCGTTCGTCCACCGCCGATGCCCCGAGACTTCCGCACCGCAGACTTCGAATACGTGCTCCCGCCAGAGCTCGTCGCGCAGGCACCCCTGCCCCGCCGCGACGACAGCCGCCTGATGGTGGTGGATCGGGCGTCCGGCACGATCGAACATCGGGTGTTCCGCGAGTTGCCAGCGTTGATGACGCCCGGCGACCTGCTCGTGCGCAACACGACGCGGGTGTTCCGCGCTCGACTGCGTGGCACGCGCGACTCCGGCGCGCCCGCCGAAGTCTTCCTGCTCAAGCCCTGTGGTGACGGGCTCTGGGAGGCGATGGTTCAGCCGGGGAACAAGCTGCACCCACCGCGCGTTGTGCACATCGCAGCCGACTTCGACGTGGAGATTGTCACGATCACCCCCCGCCGCACACGCATGGTGCGACTGAAGACGGCGCTCCCGGAACACGAAGCGATCGATCAGTTCGGGCATGTGCCGTTGCCACCATACATTGGGCGCAGCGACGAGCCGGCCGACGTGGCCCGCTACCAGACGGTATACGCCGACCAGAGCGGCTCCGTCGCCGCGCCGACGGCCGGGCTCCACTTCACGCCTGAAGTGCTGGCCGACGTGGCCGCCCGCGGCGTGCGGACTGCGGATGTGCTACTGCACGTCGGCGCCGGCACCTTCAAGCCGGTGGACACCGAAGAACTCTCCGCGCATCGGATGCACGAGGAGTGGTATCAGGTGCCGGAGGCAACCGCCGCCGCAGTGAACACCACGCGCGAGGCCGGACACGCCGTCTGGGCGGTCGGCACTACGACGCTCCGCACACTTGAGAGCGTCGCCGGTCCCGATGGCACGGTGCGCGCCGGCGAGGGGGAGACAGGCATCTTCATCCACCCGCCGCAGATCGTACGCTCGGTAGACTGCCTCGTGACCAACTTTCACCTCCCCCGCTCCACGCTGCTCATGCTCGTTGCAGCATTCGCCGGATACGATTTGACGATGCGGGCCTACGTCGAAGCGGTGCGCAACCGCTACCGTTTCTATTCGTATGGCGACGCCATGGTGATCCGATGAACACGCCTCGTGGCTTCGGCTTCGAAGTGCAGGCAACCCAGGGCCGGGCGCGCGCGGGCGTCCTGACCACACCACGAGGCCTCGTCGAAACGCCGGTGTTCATGCCGGTCGGAACGCTAGCGACCGTCAAGGCGCTGGACCCCGACGACCTGCACGCGATGCACGCCCAGATGATCCTCGCGAATGCCTACCACCTGCACCTCAGGCCCAGCGATGAGTTGATCCGCGACCTCGGCGGCCTACATCGGTTCATGGCGTGGCAGGGCCCCATTCTCACCGACTCGGGCGGATTTCAGGTCTTTTCACTCGCATCACTGAATGCCGTCACCGAGGACGGCGTCACGTTTCGGTCGCACATCGACGGCTCCGAGCGCCATTTCACGCCTGAGCGCGTCATGCAGATCGAAACGAACCTCGGCGCCGACGTGATCATGCAGTTCGATCACGTCATCCCTGGCAAGAGCGAACGCGCCGCCTCGCTCGACGCGAGCGAACGCAGCATCCGCTGGCTCGACCGCTGCCGCACCGAGTTTGCGCGCCTGCACGAGGGAATGCCCGAGACGCAGGCACTCTTTCCAATCGTTCAGGGCGGCATCTATCCCGACCTGCGCCGCGACGCCGCGGCGCGTATCGCGGCGGCCGGCGAATGGCACGGCGTGGCGATCGGCGGGTTGTCGGTCGGCGAGGAAAAGCCGGCCATGTATGAGATGCTTGAGGCCTGCGACGACGTGCTCCCCCGCGATCGACCACGGTACCTGATGGGAGTCGGCTTCCCCGAAGACCTGATCGAAGGCGTGTCGCGCGGCGTGGACCTGTTCGATTGCGTCGCGCCCACACGCATGGGGCGAAACGGGGCGGCATTTACGTCGCGTGGGCGCCTCAACCTGCGAAACGCGGCGCACCGGGCCGACGACCGCCCACTCGAAGAGGACTGTGGCTGCTCGACCTGCCGCCGATTCTCCCGGGCCTACCTGCGGCACCTCGTCCAGACGGAAGAGATCCTCGGCCTGCGCCTGCTGTCCCTGCATAATGTACATTTCCTGATCGCGATGATGCGCCGCGCGCGCGCGACGATCGCGAATGGCACTTTTTTCGCGTGGAGCCGGGATTGGCTCGCACGCTACCACTCCACCGCCGAGCTTCCCTGATGTTTTCCGTGCCCACAGTACCCGCGTTGCTGTTCCAGGCTGCGGCCCCAGCGCCAGCCGGTGGCGGCGGCGGAATGATCTTCTTTATCCAGATGGCCGTCATCATCGCCATCTTTTACTTCA
>Ga0049084_10000226_pt1 | contig 21744 bp, 17 predicted proteins | sample GreLakmeON33MSRF_FD_66720 | JGI IMG/M metagenome (GOLD analysis project Ga0049084, IMG submission 66720) | Freshwater lentic microbial communities from great Laurentian Lakes, MI, USA - Great Lakes metaG ON33MSRF | ecosystem: Environmental > Aquatic > Freshwater > Lake | place: Great Lakes... | reverse complement strand
ATCGGTTTGCATTAGAAAGGGCATGGGGAAGCGGTTGCGCCGCGAGATGCCACTGACCACAAATCCCGGACAGATGACGGATACGCCGATGTGCTCGCGCGCCAATTGACCGCGTAAGCCCTCGCCCCACACTTTGACGGCCGCTTTTGAAGCACAATAAGCCGGCGCGCTGGGCAGGCCGCGAAACCCCGCGATGGAGCTCATGATCGCGATCTGGCCGCGTTGGCGTGCGCGCATCAACTCAATAGTTGGCAGAACCGTATTGAAAATGCCGTTCACATTAATTGAAAAGATTTGACGGGTTTGTTCAGCACTTTCCCCCGAACCACCACTTCCCGCCGATACGCCTGCGTTGGCGATCACAAGGTCGAGCGACTGCTCGTGATCGCGGTCACGGACCCAAGCCTCCATGGCCGTGGCGTCTTGCACATCCAAACTGATCGCTGAAACCCGAGCGCCCTTCGCGCGGCATAGACTTGCGACGGCCTCGGTTCGCTCAGAGTTTCTGCCCAGTAAACTCAGGAGGCGACCCGGCACTGCGTAATGCAGAGCCAAGGCTTCGCCGATCCCTGATGATGCGCCAGTAATAAGGATGTGGTTCACGCGCTTCTCCTGCATGTCTTTAACAGCGTCATGCTGGAAGAAGTGTTCGGCGGGATCAATCGCTTTCGAATCTAAGTAGGAGTTGCTTCGGGCGAAAGTTGTAGGCCAATCATCACCATCTCGGGCGAGTAGAGATCGCCAAACAGGCGTCGGGCCGGGCCGGGCGAGACTCTGATCACGGTCGGTGTCGCGAACACCTGATCAAGCAAAGCCATATCGGGATCGGTTAAGACGTCGATAACTTCAAGCTCGACAGTGTTCTCGTGGCTATGAGAAAATCGTTGAGGCGATAATTAGCCTCAGTCAAAGCCTGGTTCTGCGTGTCATTGCAGAAGGGGTCGAAACCCAAGAGCAAGCTCAGTTTTTGAAAGAACGCGGCTGTGATGAAATCCAGGGCTCTTTGGTGTCAAAACCTCTGGCGCCCAGCGTCTTTTTCGCGATTTGTCACTGATTATCGCGGTTTCGCTGCTTAAACTGACCTGCCTGCCTTGAATTACTGCCCCACGCCGATATAACGATCCTCTCATAGATATTGTCAGACGGGTTCGGGGTAGAGGCATGGGTGCGCGAGCAGTGGCGAGCATGACGGGCTTTGCGCGCGTTGATGGCCAGATGGCGACGCCTGTGGCTATGAGCTGGGCGTGGGAAGCGCGCAGCGTGAACGGCAAAAGCCTCGATGTGCGCCTGCGCTACCCGCATGGCTTTGATTCTCTTGATGCGCCCGCGCGCAAGCTTGTTGCTGAACACCTTTCGCGTGGATCAGTGTCCATCAGCCTTACTCTGGCCGGTGAACCTCAAACCCAAGGGGTCAAGATTAATGAGGACCTGCTCAATCGCTTGATCGCACTGGCTGCGCAAAAGTCACAAGCGTTGCCGCCAGGTGTCGGGCCCGCAAGCCTCGATGCGCTATTGTCGTTGAAGGGAGTGATCGAGCCTATCGAACCACTCATTGATGCGACTACGATTGCCGCCCGCGACGCCGTGATGATGGGGTCGTTGCGCGCAGTCCTGAAAGATCTCATTAAAGCTCGGCAAGAGGAAGGTGCGCGGCTGGTCGCGATTGTAAGCCAGAATGTTGCCAAATTGGGCGAGCTTGTGACAGCCGCAGCATCATGCTCGGCGGCCCAGCCCGCTGCGATTCGGGCACGTTTTGAGCGGCAAATCGCAGATATGACATCAGGGCCCTCGGCGCTCACGGCCGATCGCCTGGCGCAAGAGGTGGCAGTGCTGGCCGTGAAAGCTGATATCCGCGAGGAGATCGATCGGCTGAAGGCTCATCTTGAGCAAGCCGCTGATTTGCTGGGTGCAGGCGGCCCCTGCGGGCGGCGGCTCGACTTTCTTAGCCAAGAGTTGAACCGCGAAGCCAATACGCTGTGCTCGAAGTCACAGGACGTTGAACTGACGCGTATTGGGCTTGATCTCAAAGCAACCATTGATCAAGTCCGCGAGCAAATCCAGAATATCGAATAAGCAGGACTTGAAGGCGTGGACACTCAAAACCTAAGCCGTCGTGGATTGATGTTGGTGTTGTCCTCGCCGTCGGGCGCTGGCAAATCATCAATCGCGCGTGCGCTGCTTAAGGCGGATTCAAATTTAGTCTCATCGGTCTCGGGGACCACGCGTGCGGCTCGTCCTGGAGAAACCGAAGGCATCGACTACTATTTCGTCACGGTGCAGCAATTTGAGAAAATGAAATCGGCCAGCGAATTTTTAGAGAATGCGCGTGTGTTTGACAATTTTTATGGCACGCCGCGCGCCCATGTGGAAAAGAAACTCTCGGCTGGCAAAGATGTTTTGTTTGATATCGATTGGCAAGGCACCCAACAGCTACGCGAGAATGCCCGCGACGACCTCGTGAGCATCTTCATTTTTCCGCCCTCATTGGATGAACTTGAGCGCCGCTTGCGTGGGCGGGCACAAGATCCTGATGATGTCGTGCGCAAGCGCATGGCGCGTGCGTCCGATGAAATGAGCCATTGGCCCGAATACGACTACATCGTTGTCAATCGCGACATTGATAAAAGTATTTCTCAGGTTCAAACTATCTTGGCGGCCGAGCGTATGAAGCGTGCGCGTCAAATCGGCCTCGGTGATTTTGTCAAAGGGATGCGAGGCGCTTAAGTTTTGGCAATGGCACGGGCCAGAGCGCAGAACTGTTCCACTGTCAAATTCTCAGCGCGCAATTCTGGATTGATATCCACAGCTGCACACAAATGCGTGCCGTCCATAAAGCCCGTATCCTTGGCGAGCATCTTCAAGCTTTGCCGCAACATCTTGCGACGCTGCCCGAAGGCTGCTGCCGTGACACGCTCGACGTTGCCTTGTCGGGCAGGATAACGTGGCGCGGGCAGAGGACGCAGATGCACCACCACCGAGTCGACTTGCGGCGGCGGTGTGAACGCCTGTGGGCCAATCCGAAACAGCGGCTCCACATCGCACAACCATTGTACTAACACGCTCAGGCGTCCGTAGGTTTTCGATCCTGGTGGCGCTACCAACCGATCACCAACCTCAGCCTGGAACATGAGTGTCAATGATTCGAAATGCGCGGCATGTGCCAGCCAGCCAATCAGCAACTCCGTACCAATGTTGTAGGGCAAGTTTGCAATCACCCGGCGCGGAGTAACGCCCAACGTATGCACATCCGTTCTTAACGCATCACCCCAGATCACGCGGAATTTGCCGGGATAAGCCGCAGATAAATCATCCAAGATCGCAATGCAGCGCGCATCGCGCTCAACAGCAATCACGCTGGCACCAGCCGCTAGTAAACTACGCGTTAATCCGCCGGGGCCAGGTCCGATTTCGATGGTCGTCCCGGACGTGACATCATCCGCCGCGCGCACAATTTTAGCCGTCAAGTTGAGATCGAGCAGAAAGTGCTGACCAAGTTTTTTATCTGCGCGTAGGCCATGCTTGGCCAGGACGTCGCGTAAAGGGGCTAAGGGTTCGCTCATGTAGCGCGTCGCGCCGCGATCCGTGCTGCTAAGTCGAGCGCTGCGATAAAACTGGTAGGGTCGGCACAGCCTTGTGTTGCAATATCGAGCGCCGTGCCGTGATCGGGCGAGGTGCGCACAAACGGTAGCCCCAAGGTCACATTAACGCCGCCTGCGAAGTCGAGGGTTTTAAGGGGGACCAGCGCCTGGTCATGATACATGCATAAAACGGCATCGTAGTTGGCGCGGGCCGCATCATGAAACAATGTATCTGCTGGCATGGGCCCGCGAACATCGATGCCATCGGCCCGCAGTTGTTCTAGTGCTGGGGCGATGATACGAATTTCTTCATCTCCCATTTCACCTGATTCGCCCGCATGCGGATTCAGGCCAGCCACCGCCAACCGAGGCTGAGCGATACCGAAATCGTGGTGCAGGGCTTTCGCGGTCACGCGCCCGCAGTGAACGATAGCTTCAGTCGTTAACAAATGTGCCACTTTGCGGATGGGTTCGTGGACGGTGACCGGGACCACGCGTAAGGGGGGCTGAGGCCTTTCGACGGTCAACATCATGACCGAACGCATGCTCCCCGCCAGATGGCCCAAATATTCTGTGTGCCCGGGAAAGGCAAACCCACTGGCTTGCAACGTCGCTTTTTGAATTGGATTTGTGACGATGGCGGCGGCCTGCCTGTCGCCAACTAATTTCACCGCAAGGTCGATCGACGCAATCACGGCCTTGCTGGTGGCCGGGTCTGGCGTGCCTAAAGAAAAACTCAGGTTCTGCATTTCGGGACGCTCAAGCACCGGTAACGCGGATTTATAAACCAGCGCTGCTTCGCCAACAGACGTGATGGTTTGAAACGGGATCTCGAGTTTGAGTGTTTTGGACAGCAATACCAGCCGCTGAATACTGTCGATGAGGAAGAAGGTTGGGCTACATGCTTTGCGTTGAGCCCAGGCTTTCAGCGTGATTTCGGGCCCGATGCCTGCAGGTTCGCCCATCGTCACGGCGATTGGGGCTAAGGGCATTCCGGCGCCTTGCTCTGCGGTCTATATGCGAACGTCGACCAGCGCCTGACGACGCAAGTCGCGCAGCTTCTGGCGGGCCAGATTCTCGAGTTTGTCGTTCTCAAGTTTGCCCGCGATCTGGTCTTCACCCGGAAGCCCGCTGTCATCCAAGCGCGAGCACACCATCACAAACAATCGTGCGCCCGGAACGTCAAGAGGTTGGCTGATTCGGCCCACGGGCAGCGCGGCAACGGCGTTGCGAACAGTCTCGGGCAACCCGCCAACCCGAATCATGTCAATTGGGCCCGAGCCAGGGGCGCCACTGCGTACCGCCAACTCGTTCATTTGGGTACACGACGTCATCTGAGTGACGATGGTGTTGCTCAGTTGGGCGGTTTGCGCCTCGGTCATGGCGCGTCCACCTTGAGTCGGTAAATAAATCTGACTCAGGGTCACACCTGACATCATCGGGTCAGGGGCCCCCGCTGCGCGGCGGCCACGCAGCGCAAGAATGTGATAACCCGTTGTGCTGCGAATGGGCTCGGAGATTTCGTTGGGCTCCATGCCCATGACAGCTCGGTCCAGCTCGTCTTCAAGTTCGCCTTGCAAGACCCAACCCAAATCACCACCCACAGCGGCCGTTGGGCTTTGTGAGAACTGCTGCGCCAGCGCGGGGAACGGGGTATTGCCGCGCGCCTGTTGCACCAAGCGATCGGCGATTTGTCGCACGTCGGCTTCGCTTGAATTGGCATTCACGGGCAGAAAGATCTCGGATAGCCAATGTTCTGGTTTTCCTTGATTGGCTTTGAGTCGCTCCAGCACGTTCTTCACTTCTTCTGGCGCGACCAACACATTACGGCGCAATTCCTGGCGAACCACCTTGACCCACGCCACATCAGCTTCGATCTGCATAAACAGCGTACTCATATCGACGCCGCGCTCTTCCAAGAGCTTGCGGAAAGAGCCCGGTTGCATGTTGTTGTTATTTTCGATCAAAGATACCGCATCGCGCACTTCGGGCTCGGTCGTTGTAATTTTCAGGCGCTTGGCTTCCTGAATTTTCAGGCGTTCTTCGATCAGGCTTTGGATTACTTGCGGCAAAATGCGGCGTTGAATATCGGGCGTATTTTCGAGCCCCGAAGTGGCGATGAACATTCCTAAGCGCGACTGAACGTCAAACACCGTAATAATGTCTTCGTTCACGACGGCTGCAATCCCCATGGCGCCGCCAGTGCCCGCCCCAGCTCCAGCGCCGCCCTCTTGGGCGTGCGCCGAGGTCATCCCGAGGATCCCTGAGAGGATCGAAACTAAGCCGAAGAAAATCTGTCTCATGTCCGCGAACACCCGATCAGAGGGGTAAAATCGGCGCTACCATAATCACGAACGATGGCGAAAACTAGGCCGGGGAAAGCTAATCTTTCCAAGCGTTTCCATGGCTAATTGGCCCCCTTTAGGGAGGTAGATTCGCCTGTGCAAGGTAATCTTTGGCCCGCTTGTCGCCCCCAGCCGCCGCCTTTCTGAGAAGCATGGCCGCTGTTCGGGGCTCACGGGTGACCCCACGCCCATCGGCATAGGCGATACCCAGACTCGTCGCTGCGGGCAGATACGACTGCTCCAAGGCGGCCCGGTAGAAGTCCAACGCCTTGAACTCATCCTGCCCGACGCCGCGCCCTTCGGCATACATAAACCCCAAGTTATGCATCGCGCGGGCATACCCCATATCGGCTGCCTGTTGGTAGAGTTCAACGGCGCGGGCATCGTCTTGAGCCGCACCCTTACCGGTGAAGTATTGGTTGCCCTCGTCAGTTAGGCTCGCCGGGTCGCGTAGGCTCGGGTCTGCTGCCCGAGTTTGCGAAAGTCCCGTGATCATCACCAGCATCAGTGCTGTTAAGACCCTAAACATCCTTGGCGTCCTACTTCTGCGCGCCGACGCCGGTATTGAATTTGATGTCACCAATGGTTTTTAAGTTAAACCGTAGCAAGACCGTCAAGCCACGTTTGAAGTCGCGATCCTGCGTATTGTCGTCAGCGATGTCCAAACCAAAAATGGAACACTCGTCCTCGTACGTGAACCCAAAGGCGGTGCGGATGCGCCCGCCGTTGGGGCTGAGGTCTTGGCGATGACTGGCGTTCAAGCTCCAGTATTTCGTGAGCCGCGTTGAAAACGAAGTGAACAATTCTTCGCGCTCGCCCAGGGCTGGGTTCGTGGGGTCTTGCTTCAGGAAAATATAACTCACGCCCAGCCGCGAGATTTCTGGGCCCAAGGTAGCGCCGAATTCGTTACGGCGACTGCCCAGCGAATCCTTGTTGAGACGGAACCGATAGAGAAGATTGACGTAGGGGTTGGGGGCGGCGTCGATACGCCCAACGATATCGGATAATTTTTCGGACAACCCTGAGATCGGAGTGAACGTATTGTCGCGATTGAAGCGATAGCTTTGACCAATAAATGACGCCACGCTGCCACCGCGCGCACCATAGGCCGACCAGCGCAAGCCGTAGTTCACACGCGCGCCACCTTCAACGCGATCAAGCCCGCTGACGCGCTGGGTGTCGAAGAGGTTGGTGTCATCGAACTCCAGGTCGCGACTATCTTCGTTGGGAATTTTTTCAGGGTTCTGCTCGGTGGGGCTGACAACACCCATGACAATGGGCTCGAGCAATTGATGGGCATTGCCGTCGTTGCGCACCAACGGAAACCGCCACTCCAGAGATGCTTCAGGCAGGACGCGGCCTGCTGTTCCGGTAAACGTATCGTTGCGCGACAGCCGCGCAACATCGCGAACATAGTAACCATCGGTGCGTAACGTTGTGCGCAGCATATAAATATCGCCAAGCGGGCTGGTGTACGGCAAGGTCCAACCAACCTTGGCGGAAAGGCGATTGCTGTCACTGCCTTCTTCGCGGAGAAGCACAAGCGCATTTGCATCGGCCGAGAAATAACCCGATCGGCCCGTTTGATCGCCGACATAATTATACTGCAGTAGCGGCGCAATGATGGGTGTTGTGCCCACAGCTACAGTCCGGCGCTGGCGTTGGAAATGATACGTGTTGGCCGAGAAATATGAATGACTTGAGAATCGCTCGGCATAGGCGTTGGTTGTTAGCCACGTCGGGGCTTCGAAATTGTAACGGCGAAGATAAGTGCGATCCGAGGCCAAGTGCACATCTGCACCGCTGCGCCATTTGTCGTCCATGTCCCAGCGCGCACGGCCACGCAAATGCCCGCGCGCATCTTTGCTGGAATCAGCGTCATCCCCGACGACACTGCCAAACAACTGAAACTCGCCGCTACCGAAGCGTTGCCGATATTCGCCCGTCATACCCTTGCCCGCGCTGGTCGTGATCAGTGGGCTCAAGGTCGCATCTTTGTCCGGAGAGATATTGATATAATAGGGCTGCGCATACGACAGACCAAGGTTGCGCCCACCGCTAATGATCGGTAGCAGTAATCCTGATTTACGCCCTGAGGTGGGGTCTGGATGCGCCAGATAGGGCGTATAGAACATGGGAATGCCAAGCAGTTCGACCCTGGCGTTGCGATAATAGACCATCTCGGCCTCTTCATCGTACTGAACGCGACTGGCTTTGATTTGCCAGATTGGGGCCAGGTCCTCACACACGATGTCGCACGCGGAGTAGGTCGCCTGGCTCATTTCGTTATAGCGGCCCTCGGTCCGGCGAAACTCGCGGCTTGTCAGGCGGGACTTATCGGCGAGCAATACCCGCACTTCCTTGGCAAAGCCTTCTTTCAGGTCGCCCTTCATCTCAAGCCGGTCGAAGAACATGACGGTGCCATTTTTATCGAGCATGCTGACATTGCCCGTGGCGACAGCAATATCTGTGCCTTGATTATAGGTCACGGTGTCGGCCAGCAGCACCCGCCCATCGCGTGTAACCTCGACCCGGCCGATGGCCTTGAGGGTGTCGGTCGCTTCCTCATAATTCATTTCATCGGCTTGCAGCTCAGTGCTATTTTTGGTAGCTGTCGCTTCAGGGCTGGTCTGTGCCGCGGCTGAAAAACCGCTACAGAGGGCAAGGCCTGCGACAAGGCGTGAGAAAATATCTACGGGCGACATCTGATTAAACCAAACTATCACGACTCTCGTGTCACTATCGCTTGCTGTGCTGTGCTATCCATCAAAGGCCAGCGTATGCGTGGGCGGGCCAGCGCATAGGCGCAAACAGCGATGGGCAGCACAGCCACCATATACATCAATGGCGCAAAACCTGCAGTCTTTGCTGTAAGGGTCATAGCACCCAAGGCGGCAGCCTGTAATACGATTACTGCGATCACGGCGCCAGCAATTCGGCCCGCCTGCCCCCGCCGATCATGGCTGCCTGACAACAGCCAGGCCGCAGCCAACAAGGCAAAGCCCAAAACACTCAGCGGCATGGTCAGGCGTTGATGCCCTTCCGAACGCATGCGCGCGAGTGCCCGGGGCGAATATCCATCCGCCACGCTCAAGCTTAAAAGCTCAATCGTGCCCCGTTCGCGGTTATCGGGGTCACGCCTCGTCGGGGATTGCCCCATTTGTCCAAGGTCGAGGGTGTATGAATCGAATGCGAGAACCGATAAGCCGGATTCACCCTGCCGCATTTGGCGCGTGCCGTTGTAGAGCATGACGCGCGAGCCTGTATCCCCCCGCGTGACCACGCCGCGCTCGGCCAGCAATGTCATGGGCTGTTGTGGCAGGCGGGCATCGTTGACCATGAGGCCTAAAAGTTCACCATTACCTGAGCGTTCTCGCACATAAACCGTCAAACCATCACCCAGCGCATTAAAGGCTCCTTCGCGGAGCAAAACTTGCGAAACATCGGTGCGGATCGTCCATTGTAAATCTTTGAAACCCCGAACCGACGCTGGAACGATGAACGAGCTGAGGATCAAGGCAAAGACCATCAGGCCCGATGCGCTAAGGATGGCGGGCATCGCAAGACCGATTTGGCTCACACCTACGGCTTGAACGACCACCAGTTCTTTGTCCACGGACAGCTTGTTGTAGATGAACAGCACGACGAAAAAGAACGCAACCGGAAGAATCAGGGTAAAAAATCCTGGCAGCATAAAAATGGTCAGCTTCAGCCACGTCCCGAGCGGTAAACCCTTGTTCATGACAAATTGTAAGAATCGCAGCGACTGTGTCAGCCAGACAATGAACACCAGCACGACGCTGACCAAGGCCGTGCCGATTAAAAGCTGGCGGGCGACATAGCGGGAAATACTGGTCATCAGCTGGGTTGCGTAGGCCAAGGGAAATGAGGGACGAATAACCGGCATGCTGACCGGCCTTGATTTTATATCATATTCAGCGATTAGGAGGAATTCGTGGCAATCAAAACTAGAGATCACCTAGCGGTATTTTTTGCGCTGGCGATGACCTTGCTGAAATCCGTTGCGGTAAGTGCCGAGGTTTGCGCTTCCGCCGACGAGGTGGAAGCATTTCGGCTGCGCCACTTGCTCAGCCGCCTCATGGTCGCCGGGCTCAGTTGTGGTCATAAGGATGCCTACAATACATTTGTGACCCGCTATCAGCCCGATCTTGGGCGCTTTGGCCCGCGCCTGATCGCCTACTACAAACGTTCGAGTGGGGACGATGTCGCGCTCAATCGCTATGTCACGGATTTAGCCAACGCGGCCGCCTCGATCCGGTCTGACGACCCCATGGCCTTTTGTACGCATGCGTGGAAGATGTTTTGGGAGCTTGACCAGGACCCAGCAGAGCTGTGGACACTCGCCGCCGCCAATCCAATTCCAGCCATTGGTCAACCGGTTCTTTGCACCATTCCTGTTGAACGCCCCAAGCCGCCGGTCGCAAAGCGGGTGCCCCAAAAGCAAACCGCCGCACCCTTGGAGGGCGCGGCGGCGGGTCAGTAAGCGTTTTTAGCAATTACTCCAGAACGATTTCGACGCAGCGGTTCTGGGGTTCTTTCACGCCATCGCCAGTTGCGACCATTGGGTCAGACTCGCCCTTGTACATCACGACCACTTCCTTGTCGGAAATACAAAGGCGCGTGAATTTCGCGGTCGAGCCAGTGCGCACCCCCGATGGCATGCGGATGCAGATCAACCAGTATGTTGATCGCTCAGCGCCCTCGGCGCTGAACAAATAACTCAGGTCTAGTCGACCACCTTGCCGGGGTTCATCAGGTTGGCGGGGTCGATGGCGCGTTTAAGTTTGCGCATCAGGTCAAGTTCAACAGGGTCTTTGTAGTGTTTCATCTCATCGACCTTCAGCATGCCGATGCCATGTTCAGCCGAGATCGACCCATTCATGCCGACAACCATGTCATGCACCACGCGGTTCATGGCTTCCCATTGCGCGATGTAAGTTGCTTTATCCATCCCGATAGGCTGCGAGACATTGAAGTGCACGTTGCCGTCACCCACATGTCCAAAAGGCACCGGGCGACAGCCCGCAAAGTTCGCGGTGACCGCCTTGGACGCATCGGCGATAAATTTCGGCACCAGCGAGACGGGCACGGACACATCGTGCTTGATGCTCCCCCCTTCGTGTTTTTGGGCTTCAGGTAATGATTCGCGAATGCGCCACAGGCCCTTGGCTTGCTCCATGCTCTCGGCCACGACAGCATCGGTGACGATTCCTGCCTCGAAAGCCGTCTCCAGAAGTTTCTCGAACGTGCTGCGCAATCCTGAATCGGGCCGCGAGGTTGAGAACTCAATCAACACATACCAATCATGTTTGGTGCTGAGGGGGTCAGTCGTGCCCGCAATGTGGCGGTTGCACATCTCGAGGCCAATGCGCGGGATCAACTCGAACGCGCTCACGCAATCACCAGAGATAGCGCGTGCATGACTCAAAAGTTGAGTCACCGAGTCCAGATCACGCAATGCACACAACGCCGTGGCGGTTTCTTTAGGCCGTGGGAAAAGCTTCAGCACCGCGCCGGTGATAATACCCAACGTACCTTCGGCACCGACGAACAAATGGCGCAGCGCGTAGCCGGTGTTGTCTTTGCCCAGCGCTCGCATGCCATTCCACATGCGCCCATCGGCCAACACGACCTCAAGGCCCAGAACCAAATCGCGTGTGTTGCCGTAACGTAGCACATTGATACCACCAGCGTTGGTGGCCAAATTCCCCCCAATCTGGCAACTGCCTTCAGCAGCCAGGCTGAGCGGGAAGATACAGTCGTGCTCAAGCGCAATGCGTTGGATGTCAGCCAGCACGCAACCCGCATCAACAGTGATCGTGAAGTTCATGGGGTCGATGGCGCGAACTTTGTTCATGCGCCCCAGGCTGACGATTACTTCCGATGCATCCTCGTGGGGCGCCGCGCCGCCGCATAAACCTGTATTTCCGCCTTGCGGAACGATGGGTGTTTTCGACGCTGCACACGCACTCACAATGCGCGCCAATTCTTCGGTAGATCCCGGGCGCAGCACCATCGCAGCCTTGCCGTGATACAGCCCGCGCTCTTCGTGCAAGTACGGGGCCATCTCTGCGGGGTCGGCAATGGCAGCTTTGGCCCCGACGATATCGCGCAATTGGTTTTGGAGGATGTGGTCGAGTGGCACGGCTGCAGCCTCAGCGGTGATCTGTTAAGAAGCGGTGTTACGCGGCGCAGCGGCGCGGCGCAAGCGGTCGTTGATCGCCAAACCCACCCCGAGCTCGGGGACAGGGGCCACGGCGATGCTATTATATAGTGTGGTGTTGTCGGCTTGGCGCAAAACCGCAAACAAATTGGCCGCCGCCTCGGCCAAATCCCCTGCCGGGCTCAGGGTCAGCGCGCCTTTAACCGGCCCAAAGCCAACCAAAACTTCGCCCGCGTTTACCTCTGTGGCATTCAGCCGCACCGGCAGCCCTGGGGCGTAGTGGCTAGCCAATTGCCCCGGCGACTTTGGGGCCAGGGGGTCGTCACGACCAAAACTGACGGGGCCAATAACGGCTTCAATCTGCTCGCGGGTGATGGACCCTGGCCGCAGAATCGCAGGGGTCGTTTGTGTCAGATCCAACACGGTCGATTCCAGGCCCACGCGGCACTGACCACCATCAATGATCATCTCGGGCAATGCGTCGAGCGATGTTAAAACATGCGCGGCTTCTGTGGGGCTCATGAAGCCAGAGCGGTTAGCACTGGGCGCGGCGAGGGGACGTTGTGTGGCCATCAACAAATCATGTGCCACGGGATGGTCGGGCATGCGCACAGCAATGCTGTCGCGCCCGGCTGAAACAATTTTGGACACCGCGCACTGTGTGTGGCGATTGAGCACCAACGTTAATGGTCCCGGCCAGAATGCGCGCACAAGGCTGTCGAAGCGTGCGTCGGGCTGGGCGATATCGGCCACCCAGTCAACGCCACCCACATGGACGATCAATGGATTAAATGACGGGCGACCCTTGGCAGCGTAGATTTTTTCCACGGCTGAATCTTGCGTCGCATCACCACCCAGCCCGTAAACGGTCTCGGTGGGGAATGCTACCAAACCGCCGTCACGCAACACTTGCGCGGCCTTGGCAATGTTCTCGGGTGTTGGTGCGACGACGCTCACGCGCAACCCTCGACCAGGAAACGCCCATTGAGAAAATTCGGCTTGTTGTATGCCAGCTCAACGCCAGTTTGATCATGCACACTGCCACCTGCTGCCCGCACCAGCGCATGGCCGGCTGCCGTGTCCCACTCGCTGGTGGGGCTAAAGCGTGGGTAAAGATCGACCTTGCCTTCGGCGATCATGCCGAATTTCAGCGACGAGCTGACTTTCATCCGATCTTCGATGCCGCGTTCAGTTAGAAACTTTTTCATGTTATCACTGACCTCGTGGGTCTTGCTGCCAGCCACCGTCGGCGTGGCTGGTCGTGCGCGACAACCGATGACTGTCTTCGCACCACCGCGCCAAACTTCTGCACGATGAGATGTGCCCGTCTCGTTCACCACGCCCACATACAACGCATCAAGTGCTGGCGCATAAACAATGCCCAGCACCGGAATTCCATTGTGTATAAAGCCGATATTCACCGTGAACTCGCGGCCCTTGCTGATGAACTCTCGGGTGCCGTCCAGCGCGTCCACCAGCCAGAAACTATGACCCTCAAACGTCGGCGCTCCGTATGCGGCCACGCGCTCTTCGGCAACAATGGGAAAGGCGGGGGTCAGCGTTGCAAGATCGGCCAACACAATGGCTTCGGCGCGTTGATCGGCCAGCGTGACGGGCGAGGCATCGGCCTTTTGAATCACGGCGAAGTCGGTGACGTAGACGTCCATGATCGCAGCTCCTGCGCAACGCGCTGTGTCGATCAAGCGGTCTGCCCAGGCATTCAGTCGCGCATCGTCGATGCCCTGTTCGCTCACGCCGCCCGCTTTTCTTTGGCCGCTTGAATCGCCTGCCAAATCTTTAAACCCGTCATGGGCATGTCGATGGCAGTGATGCCCAGCGGGGCGAGCGCGTCAATTACCGCATTAGCCACTGTGGGTGTCGCACCGATCGTACCAGCTTCGCCTGCGCCTTTAATGCCCAGCGCGTTATTGGGCGTGGGCACTTCGGTATAGGCGTAGTTGAAGCGCGGCGTATTGCCTGCCCGCGGCATCGTGTAATCCATGAACGAGCCCGTCACGAGTTGGCCGCTGTCTTTGTCATACACCGCATGCTCGAACAGACACTGACCCAAGCCCTGCACGGCCCCGCCAAAAATTTGACCTTCCATCAGCAATGGGTTCATCGCGTAACCCAGGTCGTCTTGGATGGTGTAGTTGACGAACGCCAATTCGCCGGTCTCGATGTCGATGTCGACTTCACAGATGTGGCAGCCGTTGGGGAAGGTTGCGCCGGTGGGTGCATAAGACTCAGCCGCATAAAGGCCGGGCGTCACGTCGCCGCGTTTTGCGTCGTCAAACGAGGCACCAATCACGTCTTTCAAAGCAACCTTACGGTCGGTGCCCGCAATTTTAAATTCACCCGCATCAAACTCAATGTCTTGGGGTGCTGCCTCCAATAAGTTCGACGCAATGTTTTTGCCGTACTCGATCATTTTCAGCAGCGTCGCGCGCACCGCACTGCCACCCACAGGGATCGAGCGTGAGCCACCTGTCCCCTGACCGGTGGGAACCTCGTCGGTATCGCCTTGCTTGACCACAATCCGATCAATTGGAATTCCAAAAGCATCAGCGGCAATTTGCGCATAGACCGTGCGATGACCTTGGCCATTGTCTTGCGTGCCGATGATAATCGTCAGCGTGCCGTCTTCGGCAAACTTCAAATGTGGCTGCTCGCCCGAACCACCCGCACATGCTTCGACGTAATAAGAAATGCCAAGCCCGCGCAGCTTGCCATGCTTCTTAGCTTCGGTGCGGCGTGCTTCAAACCCAGCCACATCCGCGCGTTTGTACGCCACGTCCATCAACTCGGCATAGCGGCCCGAATCATACGTGTGGCCCAGTGCGGTTTTGTAAGGAAAGTCTTCAGGGCGGATGAAATTCTTGCGCCGCAACTCGGCCGCTTGGATTCCTAATTCTCGCGCGGCTTTATCGACCAAGCGCTCCATCACGTAAGCGGCTTCGGGTCGGCCAGCACCTCGATAGGCATCGACTGGCGCGGTGTTGGTCATCATCACACGCACGTCCACATAGGCTGCGGGTGTGCGATACGCACCCACCAGCATGGCGCACCCGGCCATGGTGGGGATCGCAGCGCCGAATTGTGATAAATACGCGCCGACATTACCCAACGACGACACGCGCAAACCTAAAAACATTCCGTCTTTATCGAGCGCCAACTCGGCATGGTTCACTTGGTCGCGCCCATGCGCGTCGTTCAAAAAACTGCCCGAGCGGTCGGCCATCCACTTCAACGGCTTGCCGTATAATTTTGCCGCGACCATGGCGACAATCGGTTCGTTGAACAAAAAGTTTTTCATGCCAAATGCACCGCCGACATCGGGGCTGATCACGCGCACTTTATCTAACGGCACCTTCAGAATGGTGTTGGCAAACCAGTCGCGCAGTTTATGCGAGCCTTGGCTGCCCTGAATCAGCGTATAGCGCTCGGTCTTTGGGTCGTACTCGGCGATGGCCCCGCGTGGTTCCATGGCTGTGGGCGCAATGCGGTTATTGATCAGGTCGATCTTCACAACTTTGTGCGCTTTGGCAAACGCGGCGGTGGTCGCGGCTTCATCACCCAATTGCCAATGGGTCCACACATTGCCCGGCGCTTCTTTGGCGTGAACTTCCACCGTGCCCGGCTGGGCAGCATCAGAAATGTCGACAATCGCGGTCAGTTCTTTGTAGTCGACCTCAATCAGGTCAGCGGCGTCCTTCGCATTGGCCAGCGTATCGGCCACCACAGCGGCGACGGGCTCGCCCACGTAGCGCACGCGGCCTCGGGCCAGGGCTGGGCGTGGCGGCACTTGCAGCGCGCGGCCATCTTTGTGGGCGGGCGCTGCAAGGTTCAAAATATCCCCGATCTTCAGCGCGTCCAAATCAGCCTGCGTCAACACACCCACGACGCCGGGTGCGGCCCGGGCGGCTGTGGAGTCGATAGAGGCAATGTCGGCGTGCGCGTGGGGTGAATGCAGGATGTGCAGGTACAACTGCCCTGGCTTATTGATGTCGTCGGTGTACTGGCCTGCGCCCGTGAGAAAGCGTTTGTCCTCAACCCGGCGGACGGCTTGGCCGATGCCAAAATTACCCATGACGCGATCCCTATCTGAAACTTACTTAACGCGGAGATGATGGGCTCAAAATAGCGCTCAAACGCAGGAAGTCCATGGGCGGAAATGGACGCGGTGATTGATTTCTCCGCTGACGCTGCCTACGGTGGGTTCATCAAGCCCAATCACAGCAGGACTCCCATGAAAATCGCCTTTACCAAACTGAGCTTGCCTGCCACGGGCACTGTAGTCATCGCGTTGCCGGAAGGTGCGAAGCTTGGCCGGACCGGCGTGATGCTCGATCGCCGCTCGAAAGCAGCCCTCAGCCGCGCCATGGCGGCGGCCGAGTTCAAGGGCAAAAAAGACGCCACGCTGTCCATCCCGGCCCCTGCGGGCGGCAAACTCAAACGCGTTCTCTTGTTGGGCCTTGGCCCGGTGAAGGCGTTTGATACGGCCACTGCCGAAAAAACTGGTGCCGTCCTTTATGGCCAGATCAGCGCCGATGAAACCGTGACTGTCATGCTGGAAGGCTTGCCCGATGCTGCCACCTCGGCAGCCCGCATGGCTTCGGGCGCGCAGCTCAAATCCTACCGCTTCGACAAGTACCACACTAAGCCCGAGAAGAACGGTAAACCGAAAATCAAATCGCTGACGTTGCAAACTGATGACCCGCTGTCTGCGAAAAAAGTTCATGCGCCGTTAGCCGCCATTGCCGACGGCGTGTTTTTCACGCGCGATTTGGTCACCGAGCCGCCCAACGTGATCTACCCCGAAAGCTTTGCCCAAAAAGCCCGCGAGTTGATCGCCGATGGCGTGAAGGTGGAAGTGCTAGGCATGAAGGAAATGACCAAGCTGGGCATGGGCGCACTGCTGGGCGTGGGGCAGGGCAGTTTGCGCGAGTCCAAATTATTGGTGATGCATTGGAACGGCTCGCGTGACAAAAACTCCAAACCCCTGGCACTGGTGGGCAAGGGTGTGTGCTTTGATTCCGGTGGCATCAGCCTCAAGCCGGGTGCGGGCATGTGGGACATGAAGTGGGACATGGCCGGTGCCGGGGCCGTTACGGGCACCATGCGCGCGCTCGCCCGCAGAAATTCCACCGCCCACGTGATTGGCCTGTGCGGCTTGGTTGAAAACATGCCTGATGCGGCAGCCCAACGCCCAGGCGATATTGTCACCTCCATGTCGGGCCAAACCATTGAGGTGCTCAACACCGATGCTGAAGGCCGCTTGGTGCTGGCCGATGTGCTATGGTACGCGCAAGCCAAATATCAACCGCGCGCGATAGTCGACTTGGCCACACTCACAGGCGCAATTGTCGCGGCGTTGTCGGAACACTACGCGGGCATTTTTTCAAACAATGACGAGTTAGCCGAGCGCTTGATTAAAGCCGGACAAGCGACCAACGAACGGCTGTGGCGTTTCCCCATGGGCGAGGAGTACGACAAAGACATTAAATCCCCCATCGCCGACATGAAAAATATCGGCAGCGGCAAAGCGGGCTCTATCACCGCGGCGCAATTCCTGCAACGATTCATCAAAGACACACCCTGGGCGCACCTCGATATCGCGGGCGTGGTATGGAACGACAAGGGCACAGCTTTAGCTGGCGGCGGTGCGACCGGGTATGGGGTGCGGCTTTTGGATAAGTTTGTGCAAGACAACTATGAATGATTCTGCCACCACTCGCCTCGCCTACGTCGGAATTTAGAGTCGAAAATTAGGTCGCGTGAAAACTCGGGCTTAGTTGAGTATTGCACTATGGACCCCGGCCAAGCTAAAGACCTGTGTGAAACCAAAAGCACAATGGCCCCTTCACAGATGATTCCCTTGGTTCGTCCATTCCGCGCTTTGCGCCCCAGCCCAAGTTTTGCCACGGGCGTGGCTGCACCACCCTATGACGTCCTCAATTCAGCTGAAGCCAAACAGCGTGCTGCGGGCAAGCCCTATAGTTTTCTACATATCTCGAAGCCCGAGATTGATCTGCCCCAGGGCACCGATGTTTACGGGCCCGCCGTTTACGCTAAGGGGGCTGAGAATTTACAAACGCTGATCAAAGACGGCGTGCTGATCCGCGATACGGCTCCATGTTACTATGTTTACCGCATGCGCATGGGCGCGCATACGCAAACGGGCTTGGCGTTTGCGGCCTCGGTTGCCGACTACGACACCAATAAAATTCGCAAGCACGAGTTCACGCGCCCCGACAAAGAAGATGATCGCGTGCGCCAAATCGAAGCGCTGAATACGCAAACCGGTCCGGTTCTGTTGGCCTATCGAAAGCATATGGAGTTACAAAATATTCTTATGGCCGCGACCGCCGCCTCGCCGCTCTACGAAGTGGTCGCCGATCATGGCGTGGTTCATTCGGTGTGGCGTATTGAAGATGCAGCCGTGATTGCGCGCATCACCGCGACGTTTGCCAAAATGAACACGCTCTATATTGCTGATGGTCATCACCGCTCGGCCGCTGCCTCACGTGTGGCGGCGGGGCGACGCGGTAAAAGTGTATCAGACAGCGCTGAGTCGTTTTTGGCAGTGGCGTTCCCGCACGATCAGATGCGGATTTTCGATTACAACCGTGTGGTCAAAGATTTAAACGGCCTAACGCAAAAAGATTTCCTTGCCAAAGTGGCCGAGCGTTTTGTCATTACGCCCCATGACGGCCAAGTGCGGCCCCCGTCGCCGACGCATTTTGGAATGTACATTGGCAAAACGTGGCACGCGCTTGCGATCAAGCCACAGTTGTTGCCCGACCACGATCCTGTCGCACAACTGGATGTAAGTCTGCTGCAAGACAACTTGATCTCACCTGTCCTGGGTATCACCGATCCGCGCCGCGACAAGCGAATCGATTTCGTTGGCGGCATTCGGGGTTTGAATGAACTCGAGGCCCGCGTGAACTCCGGTGAGATGGTTGTCGCTTTTGCCCTTCATGCGACGCGCATGGATCAATTGATGGCGGTCGCTGACGCCGGCGAAGTCATGCCGCCGAAGTCTACATGGTTCGAGCCCAAACTCGCCGACGGCCTGCTCAGCCACGTTCTGGATTAGAGGGATGGTTCCTGGGCCGCGCGTTCTTATCATCGCGGGGCCCACGGCCAGCGGGAAGTCGGCTTTGGCCGTGTCGTTGGCCGAGGAGTTGGGCAACGACGTAATCATTAACGCCGATAGTATTCAGTGTTACCGCGATCTGCCAACGCTCACCGCACGCCCCACGCCCCAAGATGAACGCCGTGTACCGCATCACTTATATGGGATGCTCGGCCCCACCGAAATGCTCTCGGCCATGGCTTGGGCTCATAAGGCCAGCGTTGAAATCAAAAATACGATTGCGCAGGGCAAGCAACCGATCATCGTTAGTGGCAACGGCTTTTACTTGAAGGCCTTGATGGAGGGGCTGGCTGATATTCCAGCCGTTCCTGCCGAGATTAGGGCACAGACGAATGAATTGATCTCTGCGATTGGCCCCCAAGCGCTGCATGAAAAATTAAAAATCATTGATCCCATCACGGCGGTGCGGCTGAAGCCCACCGATAAACAGCGAATCGCGCGCGCCTGGGAAGTGTTCGAAGCCACGCAAACACCGCTGAGTACGTGGCAATCGCAATCGCCGACGCCACCGATTCAGGCCACGTTCATCGGGCTGCTAGTTCAGCCGCCTCGCGAGGCGCTTTACCAAGCATGCGATGCGCGGTTTTTGTCGATGTTGGCAAACGGGGCGTTGGCGGAGGTTGAAGCTCTGGTGAAGGCTGGCACCACCATTGCCGACCCGGTCATGCGGGCGCTGGGCGCACAAGACTTGGCCCGGCATTTAGCGGGCAAGGCGAGCCTGGCTGAGGCCACAAGCTTGGCCCAAGCTACCACACGACACTATGCGAAAAGGCAAACAACCTGGTTTAAAAATCAGTTTAATGCGGAATATACGGTCAATGCGCAATTTTCAGAAAGTTTATTGTGTAATATCTTTCCAGAAATTCGCCGATTGTTGTTGACCTAACCCAGGGCCGCGACTAGTTTACATATCATTTCGTCACTCAAACCTAGGATTTGTGCGGGTTTTCGAGGGCGATCATTGATTCTAGAGAGTGCCATGCCCGAGACCGGGGTCACAAACGAGCCAATGCTCGGAGCCGCGATTATCCTCAAAGCCCTTCAAGAACAAGGGGTTGAAGTGATATTTGGCTATCCCGGTGGGGCCGTGCTGCCGATCTATGACGAATTGTTCAAGCAGAACAGCATTCGACACATCCTGGTGCGCCATGAACAAGGAGCGGTTCATGCGGCTGAAGGGTATGCGCGATCTACCGGCAAGGTTGGTGTGGTGTTGGTCACCTCGGGCCCTGGGGCCACCAACGCGGTGACCGGCCTGACCGACGCGTTGATGGATTCTATACCTGTCGTGTGTTTGACGGGCCAAGTGCCGACGCACTTGATTGGCAATGACGCGTTCCAAGAAGCCGATACGACGGGTATTACCCGGCCCTGCACCAAGCACAATTATTTGGTCAAGGACGTCAATAAGCTGGCGTTGATCGTTCACGAGGCATTTTATGTCGCCACTGCAGGACGTCCTGGCCCGGTGGTGATCGACTTGCCCAAAGATGTGATGATGTCGCTGGGTCAGTATGAAACTGCGCCGCGCGGAATCAATCGCAAGAAGCACAAAACCTATAATCCGCGCACCATGCCAAGTGAGCGTGCGGTCGAGCAAGCTGTGGACCTGATGCTCGCGGCCAAACGCCCGCTTCTGTACACTGGTGGCGGCATTATCAACTCAGGCCCCCGCGCATCTAAGTTGCTGCGTGAACTCGTTGAATTAACAGGTTTTCCGATCACCTCGACCTTGATGGGCTTAGGCGCGTTCCCGGCGTCGGGCGAACAGTGGCTGGGCATGGTCGGCATGCATGGTCTCTATGAGTCGAACATGGCCATGTATCACTGCGATGTGATGGTCAGCCTGGCCGCGCGCTTTGATGATCGTGTCACAGGCAACTTGAAATTTTTCTCGCCGGATTCGAAAAAAATTCATGTCGATATCGATCCATCGTCTATCAATAAAAACGTGGTGGTGGATGTTCCGATTGTCGGTGATGTCGGTAACGTTTTGGAAGAGATGATCCGCATCATCAAAGCTAAACGTGCCAACACGCCCAAAGTTGAGTTAGCTCCGTGGTGGAAATCCATCAACGAGTGGCGTGGCCGGCTGTGTCTTGCCTATAAGCAAGACGATAAACTGATTAAGCCGCAGTACGCCATTGAGCGGTTGTACGAGCTGACCAAAGATAACGAGACGTATGTCACCACGGAAGTGGGACAGCACCAAATGTGGGCGGCTCAATTCTATCGGTTTAACGATCCCAATCGATGGCTGACGTCGGGCGGGCTTGGCACCATGGGGTATGGTTTGCCGGCGGCCATCGGCGCGCAACTTGCGCATCCAGATGCATTGGTGGTCGACATCGCAGGTGAAGCTTCGATCCTGATGAATATTCAAGAGCTTTCGACTGCCGTGCAATTCCGTTTGCCGGTGAAAATTTTTATCATCAACAATCAGTACATGGGCATGGTGCGCCAGTGGCAGGAGCT
>Ga0049084_10000225_pt1 | contig 21752 bp, 13 predicted proteins | sample GreLakmeON33MSRF_FD_66720 | JGI IMG/M metagenome (GOLD analysis project Ga0049084, IMG submission 66720) | Freshwater lentic microbial communities from great Laurentian Lakes, MI, USA - Great Lakes metaG ON33MSRF | ecosystem: Environmental > Aquatic > Freshwater > Lake | place: Great Lakes... | reverse complement strand
AGCCCCGCGCCGACGATGAAAAAAACCGGCAGGACGGCGAACAGGACGGTTTGAAAATCAATCACCCCGCCATGATGCTCGGAGAAACGCCCTTCGCGCCAATCGAAAAATCACGTGGCTGCGACGCGGGCGCATCTCCGTTGCATGCAACCTGGTTGGGCGGGCGTGGCCGTTCACCCTCACCCCGGCTCTCTCCCGCTGGGAGTGGGGGCCGCACGTCCGCGTCCCGACAGCCCAACATCTCCCGTGACACGGGGCGGCGGCGCCGCGTCTCGGAGGGCGCGGGCCGGGGTGTGAGGGTGAAAAGCTGCGGAGTCCTGCGGGCCACGAACACGCCGTCGCCCACACTGGCCTGTCATAAACTGTGATGTGTCTTTCGCGGCCTCGGTCCACTCATTACCAAAAGTGCGGCCTTGCGCCGACTTTCGTCCGCAGGCAAAAATATCAGGACAACCGTATGAGAAAAACGCGCTGGCACTGATGGAAAAAACTGTCTGCAATCTTTTGTTCAGGCCCTGGACCGGCTGGTTCGCCCTCGCCGGTCTGCTCTTCTCCGGGTGGACGGCGGCCGCCGCCTCCGTCTCGGCCCGGCTCGACCGCGCCTCCGCCGCCCTTGGGGAAACGATCACGCTCTCGATTATCTTCGAGGGCGTGGCCAGCCCCGGCCGGCCGAACCTGGCGGGGCTGACAAATTTCAGCGTCGTCGGCACCGGCCAGCGCACGGAGATGGACCTTTCCCGCGGGTTCAACCGGCAGACTTACGACTTCACGCTCAGCCCGAAGCAGGCCGGAGATTTCATCATCCCCGCCTTCATCTTCAACCAGGGCGCGCAGATGCTGGCCACTCTCCCGCTCCAGGTGAAAATCGGCCCGTCCGGCTCCGCCGTGATCAATCCCGCCACCGGCCAGCCGGCGGTCTTCCTCAAACTGGTCGTGCCAAAAACGGAAATTTATCTCGGCGAAGTCCTGCCGGTGGAAGTTCAGCTTTACGTCCAGGAAGGCCGGCTGGTGCGCCTGCCGGAACTGCCCGCCGTGGGCTTCACGCTCGGTAAAATGTCCGATCCATCGCCGGTCTCGCAGGTCGTGGTCAACCACCAGTCCTACAATCTGGTCTCCTTCAAAACCATTGCCACGCCCGTCAAGACCGGCCCGCTCCCGCTCGGCCCGGCCACCATGCCTCTCAACATTCCCGTGCCCAACAGCCGCCCGGACATTTTCGGCAACCGCCAGCAGCGCCAGATCAACCTCGCCACCGATCCCCTCACCATCCGCGTCCTCCCGCTGCCCGCGCAAAACGTCCCGCCCGGCTTCAGCGGCGCTGTCGGCTATTATTCCCTCAACGTCGCCGCCGCCCCGACCAATCTCGGCGTCGGCGACCCCATCACCGTCCGCGTCCAGCTCGCCGGACGCGGCCTGCTCTCCTCGCTCGCGCTGCCCGCGCAGCCCGACTGGCACGAATTCAAAACCTACCCGCCCAGCAGCAAAACCGACCCGGCCGATCCGCAGGGCGTGAGCGGCGTGAAAAATTTTGAGCAGGTCGTCATCCCGAAAAACCACGAGATCAAGGCGCTCCCGCCGTTCGTCTTCACCTTTTTCGATCCCGTGCAAAAAATCTATCGCACCCTCACCGGCCCCAAAATTCCGCTCACCATCACGCCCGGCGCGACTGCCACGCCGCCTCCCACCCTGCTCAACGTCACCAACGCCAGCCCGGCCGCCCCCGCCGATCTCGTGCGCATCAAGCCGCATCCCGGCCCGCTCCTCGCCGCGCCGCTGCCGCTCCTGCGCCAGGGCTGGTTCCTCGCCCTGCAATTTCTTCCGCCCGCGCTCTGGCTGACGCTCCTCCTCCGCCGCTATCGGCTCGAAACCCTGGCCAACAGCCCGCGTCTCCTGCGCCAGCGTCACGTCGCAAAAATCATGCGCGACGGTCTCCAACAACTCCGCACGCTGGCCGAGGCTAGGCAGTCCGACGAATTTTTCGCCACGCTCTTCCGCCTGCTCCAGGAGCAGCTCGGCGAACGGCTCGATCTGCCGGCCAGTTCCATCACCGAATCCGTCATCGACGAGCGGCTGCGTCCAGCCGGATTGGCGTCGGCAGCCTGCGCGTCCCTGCACGAACTGTTTCAGACCTGCAACCTGGCCCGATACGCCCCGTTCAAATCCAAACAGGAACTCGCCGCGCAAATTCCCAAGCTGGAATCCGTCCTCGGCGCCCTGCAAACCTTCGGGCCGCCCGCCGCGCCCGCCGCCCGCCCGGCAGCACTGGCCGCGCTGCTCCTCCTCGGCTGCGTCCTCCCCGCGCTCCCCGCCCGCGCCGCTGAAATCAGCGACTTCGACGCGGCCAACAAGCTCTACGAACAGGGAAAATTTTCCGAGGCCGCCTTCGCCTACCAAAAAATGGCGGACGCCGGCCAGCGTGCCCCCGCGATCTATTTCAACCTCGGCACCGCCGCCTACAAGGCCGGGCAGATGGGCCGCGCCATCGCCGCCTACCGCGAGGCCGAACGCTTCGCGCCGCGCGACGCCGACCTGCGCGCCAACCTCCAGTTCGTCCGCAAGAAAGTGAACGGCGACGCCCAGTCGCCGCTGGCCCCGTGGCGCATCTGGATCGCGCTGCTCACGCTCAACGAGTGGACCGCGCTGACCACCGCCGCCCTGTGGACATTTTTTCTGCTCCTGGCGCTGTGCGAGTTCCGGCCCGCGCTGAAAAAATCCCTGCGCGGCGGCGTCTTCGCCGCTGGCGGGGCGGCGCTGCTCCTGGCCGCCGGACTCGGCGCGGCGGCGTCCGCGAATTTTTCGGCCCGCCCCGCCGTGGTGGTCGCTCGGGAGGCGGTGGTGCGGTTTGGCCCGCTCGAAGAATCGCAGATGGCCCGCCAGTTGCCGGACGGATCGGAAGTGCTGGTGCTGGACGAGAAGGAAATCTGGCTGGAAATCCGCGACGCCGCCGGCCGCAGCGGCTGGGTTCGGCGCGACCAGGTGCAGCGGCTTTGAGCCCGCCAACCGAAGCTGGCCCCAGCAGCCGGCCGGCTTCCTTCGTTAACTTCGTTTCCTTCTGTGCATCCTGTTCGAAGTTCAGCTCAGCCCGAACTCCGAAGCAGGAACGGGTGGCACGGGCTACCAAGCCGGCGGAAGGGGAGGGCGGCTCCGATGAAAATGGGCGGTCAGAAATTTTCCAGGCCGCCCTTCCGTTTCGCGCGGCAAGTTGCCGCGCGGCACGGGCAGGTTGCCCGTGCCACCCGGCGGCGGAGCCGCCGCTGCTTCGGAGTTCGGGCTCAAAACAATTTTCCGGACCCCCTCAACAGTTCCGCCAGGATCACGCCGAACAGTTTCGTCGTCACCCAGTCGCTTAGTTCCTCCTCGGACTTGAGATCCTTCGCCACTTCATCCTTCAGCCCGCACTCGAACTCCAGGTTGTTACGCGGGTTTTTCAAATCGATGTACTTCATCTTGCCCAGCGAAAAATAGAACGTGTCGATGCCATCGAAGGATCTCTCTTTTTCGTGCGGCTTTTTTTTCTTCTTCTTCAGCCTGGCCCGCTCGCGGGTGTGTTCGTCCAGATATTCCAGGTTGGTCTTGCCGTCCTTGTTCTTCACCACCTGTGCCAGAGCCAGGTTGAAACGGAGCACCTTGAAATGCACCCGGCCCGCCTTCGCCGCCTCGGCATCCAGTTCGGCATGGACTTCGGAAATATCGACAAACACCCCGTCGCCAAACTCCGGCGGGTTGAGCAGTTGAAAGCCGGACAAGGTCATGGTGCCCGCGCCGAGTTCTGTCTTGAGCTGGCCGATGACCACCTCCATGCCCGTCTCCTCGCGGAGAGCCTGCCGCGCCACGGCCTTGATGAGCGAATCCTTGAAGATCGCCAGCCCCACCACCAGCAGCACGACGAACGCGACCAGCCCGAGCAAAACCTTGAACGCGCGGCGGAGAATTTTCCGGGCGCGGCTCACAGCTTGTTGCCCGCATCCGCCTCGATGTCCTCCGGGCGCACGTCCAGACACTCGTCCTGATCCTCCCAGATGACGGCCGGATAATGTTCGAGAAACTTCGGGGCGATTTCCAGCCCGCCCTGCGCGAGCAGTTTCTCCGCGCGTTCCGCCGCGTCCTCGAACTGCCGTTGATAGCCGCCGCGTTTGCGCTGCGCGTCGTCCCAGTGCGCCACGGCGTGGACGGGCGCGTACTGTTCCGCCCAGAATTTCACCTCGTTCTGCAGCTCGCCCGGCAAATCCTCGAACGCCACCGCCACCCCGCCGCAATGCTGGCAGGTCAGGCCGGACTCCAGCACGTCGCGCGTCAGCAGCGGCAGCAGCGGCGCGCGGCAGCACGTCGCCTCGGGGTAGGCCGCCGGGGCCGAGGCCACGCGCTTCAACCAGATTTGCCGGTCATGCCCGATCTGCGCCGCGAGCCGGTAGGCGCCCATCAACGGATGCGAGAGCCGCCAGGCGCGCCCCTGCAACTGGCCGAGTGTCTGCGCCATCCAGCGACCCAGCGTCAGGTCGTCGAACTCGCGGAACACCTCGGCGTATTCCTTCCACAAGTCGTCCAGCGGTGAATCTGAATTGTCCATCGGCCCGAGAATAGGGGCCAAAGCGGAAAGTCCAAAGTCCAAAGTTGCCGGACGCCGGAGCGCTGGTCTGTGACCCGCAGCAGCATCGCCCGGCAGGAAGCCTTCGCAATAATCCAGCAGCAACCACTGGAAGTTCAGGCCTGCTGCGGGTCACAGACCCGCGCTCCATTCCATTCGGACACGACGCCTCGCTCGACTTTGCGCTTTGTCCTTTCCCGGCTGGACTCTATAAAAACCCCGTGCCGCCGCCGCCCAAACTCACGCTCGCTTCACCCGTGACCGGATTGCCCGGCGTCGGCTCCGAACGCGCGGCGCAACTGGCGCGGCTGAAAATTTTCACCGTCCACGATCTCCTCCTCCACCGTCCGCGCCGCCACGAGGACCGCCGCCATTTTCTCGCGATCAAGGATCTGCAGCTCGGCGTGGCCGCGACCACGCGCGGCCAGATCGTCGCGCAGGGCGTGAATTATTTTGCCAAGCGCGCCAAGTCCGTCTTCGAGTTCATTCTCGACGACGGCACGGCGCGGCTGCATTGCCGCTGGTGGAACCTGCCGTTCCTCGAAAAGTATTTCGCGGTCGGCGACGACGTGATGGTTTTCGGCAAACCCAATTCGCTCAAGCCGCGCACCATCGACCATCCCGAGACGGAAAACGTCGAGGCCGGCGAGGAAATCTCCATCCACCTCGACCGCATCGCGCCGGTTTATCCGCTCACCGAGGGGCTGCCGCAACGCTGGCTGCGCGGGCTGATCTGGCGGACGCTCGTGCAGTTCGAGCCGCAGATCGTGGAGCCGAAGGAATCCCCGGCCTCGCTGCCCGCCCTGGCCAGCGCCATTCACCTGCTCCACTTCCCGGAAGAAATGCCCGACGTGGAAATCGCCCGCCGCCGCCTCGCGCTCGACGAGTTCATCGAACTGCAAACGCAAATCCAATCGCGCCGCAGAAAACTTCAGGCCAACGCGCGGGGCCTGCCCTGCGCGGGGGACAATCATCTCATCAAGCCGTTTCTCCACGCGCTCGGCTTCACGCTTACCGCCGCGCAGACGCGCGTCCTCCGTGAAATCCGCCACGATCTCGGCGGCGCGCAGCCGATGCGCCGGCTGCTGCAAGGCGACGTCGGCTCCGGCAAGACCGTTGTGGCCGCGTGCGGCGCGCTGATGGCCTTGGAGAGCGGCCACAATGTCGCGCTGATGGCCCCGACGGAGATTTTGGCGGAGCAGCATTTTGTGAATTTTCAGAAATGGTTTCAGCCGCTCGGTCTCGCGGTGGAGATGCAGACGGGAAGCAGGAAGACGGCAGGTTCGGAACATCCAACATCGAAGGCGGAACCCGCCCCACGCCCCACGCCCCAACCCTCCATCTTCATCGGCACCCACGCCCTCCTCACTGCCGGGTTCGAACTCCCCAAGCTCGGCCTCGTCATCATCGACGAGCAGCACAAGTTCGGCGTCGCCCAGCGCGAGACGCTCGTCCGCAAGGGCCGTTATCCGCACCTCCTCGTCATGACCGCCACGCCCATCCCGCGCTCGCTCGGCCTCACGCTCTACGGCGATCTCGACAGCTCGGTGATCGACCAGATGCCCGCCGGACGCGGGCGCATCCGCACGTTCGTGCGGGGCGCGGCCCAGTTGCCGAAGGTGCATGAGTTCATCCGGCAGAAAATTGCCGAGGGCCGGCAGGCTTATGTCGTTTATCCGCGCGTCGAGGAAGGCGACTTGAAAAGTGGGATGAAGGCCGTGACCCAGGAATTTGCGAGGCTGGAAAAAATCTTCGCGCCGCACCGCGTCGGCCTGCTGCACGGACGGCTGCGCGCGGCGGAGAAGGACGCGGTCATGACCGCTTTTCGCGCGAATGAAATCCAAATCCTCCTCGCCACCTCCGTCATCGAGGTGGGCGTGGACGTGCCGAACGCCACGGTCATGCTGGTGGAAAACGCGGAGCAGTTCGGCCTCGCGCAGCTCCATCAGTTGCGCGGGCGCATCGGACGCGGCGCGCATGAGTCCTTCTGCATTTTTGTCGCCGACCTGAAAACGGACGACGCCAAGGCGCGGCTGCGCGTGCTGGCCGAATCGAACGACGGCTTCCGCATCGCCGAGGCCGACCTGGCCTTGCGCGGGCCGGGCGAACTGCTCGGCGCGAACCAAAGCGGGCTGCCCCCCTTCCGCTTTGGCGATCTGGCGCAAGACCGCGCGCTGGTCGAGCAGGCGCGGGAATTGGTCGGGAAAATGGCCGGCCCGGCAGCGCGCGGCTGAGGTCCGGCGCGGCGCTGGGTGGTGGGGGCGGCGCCCAGCATATTACGGAAGCGCCATCCAGCTTTGTCGGGGCAAAGCTAAGCTGTTCATGCCCTCAAGGAATCGCCAGACGGACTGCATAGTTCCGCTTAATCTGCAATTCCTTCCGGAGCTGGTTCGTAGTCATTGATCTCACTTCGCCACCAAGGAAGCCAATGTTGCCCGATCCGCCATGAATCGCCGGCAGCCGGCTGGCGAGGTCGCTACGAGAGTAAGCATGTGGTTGCTTAAACTGCCGCCCGTAATGTGGCGGTCGCCAGTGAGTAATTTATCGTAGGCTCGTTTCCCTTCCCAGGAGGTAACACGGTTTCCCCCTATCAGGGGTATGTCTGCGCTTAGAAACCAGCCCGCAGTCATGTTGGCGAAGTAGCTCAAATTGGTGTTGCTAAAATTCCTCCAGCCGGTGGACACAACCCTACTTCTCCTCACGCAACAGCGGGTCGTTGATGGAACGCTGCCAGGCGGTGAGGCGTTCCTGGAGTTGCGCGCGGATTTTTTCGTGGCGCGAATCGTCGAACAGATTGCGCGTTTCGCCGGGGTCGTCCGCGAGGTAATACAGCTCGTCTTTGCCAGTGGCACGGTGGTGCCGGACCAGTTTCCATTCGTCCGTGCGGATCATGCGCATGGATACCTTCCCATCATTGTGCATGTCGTAGTCGCCGTAGAGCGCGTCGCGCGGGGCATATTTTTCACCGCGCAACAGGGGCGAGAAATCCAGTCCTTCCTGTTTCCAGGCGCGCGGCGGCGCGACGCCCAGCATCCCGAGGACGCTGGCAAAGGTGTCGAGGTTGGAGACCGGCTCGGTGAGGACGCGGCCCGGTTTCACGACACCCGGCCAGCGGATGAGCAGCGGCACGCGGAGGGATTCCTCGAACATGTTCGGCCGGGTCACGCCGGGCTGGCCTTCGAGGATCGTGCGGGCGTTGCCTTTCATGTGCAGCCCGTGCTGCCCGATCATGTAGCCGTGGTCGCTGGTGAAGAGCACGATGGTTTGGCCGGTGAGTTTCAGTTCATCGAGACGCGCGAGGAGCCGGCCCAGATTGCGGTCCACGGAATGGATGCTCGCGTAGTATTCGCGCGTCCATTTTTTCACCTGGGCGGTTTTCAGGCCGGGAAAGTCGGGGATGGCCGGATCAAGATTCTGGAACGGCGCGGAGTCTTCTTCGGGCACCGGGCCGTAGGGCGCGTGCGGCTCGCGGAAATTGAGCTGCAACGCGAAAGACCGGGCGCGGTTGGTTTCGATGAACCGCAGCGCCTCGTCGGTGAGCAGGTCGGCATGGGGGCCGGACAATTTCTGGTTCTCGCCGTTCACCTCGAGTTCCGGATCAAGCGACCGGCTGTTGCCGGCGATGAAACCGTAAAAATGATCAAACCCACGCCGGGTCGGATGAAATTGCGGTTGTGCGCCCAGGTGCCATTTGCCGATGAGTGCGGTGCGATAGCCGGCGCGGCGCAACACTTCCGGCCAGGTGACGGCGTTTGTGGGAAGACCCAGCCCGTTCTTCGCTTCCTTGGGCGTGATCCAGTCGGTGATGCCGAGCTGCACGCCGTGGCGTCCGGTGAAAAAGGCCGCACGGCTCGGTGAGCAGACCGGTGTGGTGACGAAGGCGTTGGCGAAGCGCGCGCCCTCGCGGGCCAGCCGGTCCAGGTTCGGCGTGCGTGATTCGCGGTTGCCGTAGCTCCCGAGCGACCACGCGGCCTGGTCGTCGGTGACGATGGTGATGAGGTTGAGGCGGGGCGCGGCGCGCGCGGGCGGTGCGAGAAACAGGCAGAGCGCGCAGAGAATGAGGCGGGTGATGTGGCTCATGGCAATGCTCCTGTTTATTTTGGCGACGACCGAAGAATGAGCGGAGGCCGCGTCCGGTTCAAGGCTGGATTTTCGCGTGGCGATGTGGCCGGACCCTGGCCCAAAACTTTTTTACGGGCGAGACGCCCGGGGACACAGCCGGGACGGCTGCGCCACTAGGCGGCGGGTTTCGCGGCCCGCGTCTGGATGAGGATGTTCGCCAGCGTGATCAGTCCGCCGCCGAGCAGCAGATGCGGCGTGAGCTTTTCGTTCGCGTAATCAATCCCGGCCCATGTGGAAAGCCAGGCCGGCAGGTAGAGCGCGAAGAGCGAGGCGTAGAGCGGCTCCACGCAATAAATCACCCCGGCCTCCGTGGCGGTGACCGACGGCTGCCAGTGGTTCATCAGTCCGTAGGCGAGCAGGGTGCAGCCGACGACGAGCGCGAGCATCATGCCGATGACCGGCCACGAGCTAAACACTGTCACGCACGCGCCCAGCGTCGGCGCGGACGCCAGCGCCAGCGGCAGGAAGAGCAGGGCGGACACCGCGTACATCACGAGCGAGGTGTGGGCGGAGCGGTTGCTGGAAAAAACCGGGCGCTCCAGCCAGAGAATCTGTCCGGTGAAAAAAACCGTGGCGAGAATGGTCTCGGCCTCGCCCCGGCCCAGCCGCAGCTCCTGCCAGTTGAAACCGGAGAGCAGCGCCACGCCGGCCAGCACCAGCGCCGAACTCAGCAGCACCAGCGGGCGGGGAAATTTTTTCTGCCGCAGCGCCACCCAGACGGGAATCAGCAGGCAATAAAATTGCGTGAGGAAGGCCGAGGTCGAGGCGGTCGTGTAGGCCATGCCATCGACCTGCAGGAGCAGCCCCACGCCGCCGAACAGGCCGAGGCCCGCGCCTTGTTCGAGTTCGCGCCGGGTCAGGCGGCGCAAGGTCGGCAGCGTCCAGAGGAACAGCGGCAGCGTGGCGCAGCCAAACCTGACCGACACCGCCAGCGAGGAGAGGAACCAACTGCCCGCGCCTGGCAGCAGTTGTTCCTGCACGAGCCGGATGCTCTTGATGAGCGTGAAGCTCACGCCCCAGAACATGGTGCCGAAGAGCAGCCAGAGGCAGGCTTGAAAATGGCGCGAGGGGCGGGTCACTCCGGCTTCTCCGGCTTCTCCGGCGGCGGGGCGCGGAGCCGGTGCAGCGCGGCCAGCGCGGCCTCGCTTTCCGCCGCGCGCTTGCTCTTGCCGCAGCCCCGGCCCAGTTCGACGTCCTCGTGAAAAACGGCGCACTCGAAATCCCGGTCGTGGTCGGGGCCGGTGGCGGCGGTCATCTGGTAGCGCGGCCCGGCGGGCGAGCCGGCCTGCAGCAATTCCTGCAGCTCGCCCTTGGGATTATCGAGGCTGGGAATGTCCCCGCATTCGGCGAAGGACTCGCGAAAGCAGCGCAGCACAAATGCGCGCGCCGCCTCGAAGCCGCCGTCCAGAAATACCGCGCCGATCAGCGCCTCGATCGCGTCGGCCAGCGCGGAGGGACGTTCGCGCCCGCCGTTCAACTCCTCGCCACGGCTCAGGACGAGATGTGCGCCGAGCGCGAATTGGTGCGTCTGCTGGGCGAGCGCGTCGCGGTTGACCATTTGCGCGCGGGCCTTGGTCAGCGGGCCTTCGCTGAGGCCGGGAAATTTTTCGTAAAGCTCGCGGGCGAGAATCAGGCCGAGCACGGCGTCGCCGAGAAATTCCAGGCGCTGGTTGTCCTCCTGGCTGGCGGGGTGTTCATGCGTCACCGAAGGGTGCGTGAGCGCGAGGCGCAGCAGGCCGGGGTTTTGAAAAACGTAACCGAGGCGGGCTTGCAGGGCGGCGAGGTCGGACACGGGACGTTCAGCCGGGCGTCGCCTCGACGGCGGGCGCGGACGTTTCGGCGGGGGTGGCGGCGGCTTCGGCAGCCGGGGCGGGGTTCAAGCCATGTTCGAGGAGGGACGCGACATCGCGTTGCACCTGCTCCAACTGGTCCAGTTGCAGATCGGGATCGGTGATGGTGAAGAGGTCGCCGGTCCGGGGCTGCTCGTAAATAAAGAGGCGGCGGCCCTCGTGGCGGATCTGCTCCTTCACCTTGAGCAGGCGTTTGCGCTCGAGCATCACGGCCAGGATGTAGGCGGCGGGGGCGTGGGCCGGATCGTTCTGCTCGATGAGTTTCCGCAGCAGTGTCTCGGCGTTTTCTTTTTGAATCGCCTCGGGCGGCGCGGCGGGCGGGGCCTCATAGACGCCCTGCCAGTGGGAGACGAAGCCCTTGCGGTCGCTCGCGCCCTCGCTGTGCTGGGCCAGCCAGCAGGCCGCGCAGATGTCGAGCCGGAGCAGGTCCGTCTTCTGGTCGGAGAGCAGCGTGTGAAAGGCCTCGCGGTCGGCGAATTTTTTCCCGCAGCTCTGGCAGCCGTGGGCGCGGGACTGGATGTTCCACTCGTTCATGTTTCGCGCGGCATTATTGCGAAGGCGTGGGCGACTGCAATCTCATTTCAGGGAAAACAAGATCTAAACCGGAAAAATGAAGCCACGGATGGACACGGATTTCTCCGATCAATATCAATCTGGATGCGAACCGGTCCGCCCCGCTTTATCGTGACACGATGCTGGACTTGAAATCAGTCTGATGAAAATTCGCGCGTGATCGACAAAGAGTTTGGGCGGCGCGTCAACTCCCTCTCCCCGCGACGCAGGAGTGGGAGTGGTCGCGGCTCTGCCGCGTTGGGTCCATCCGTGTCCATCCGTGGTAACAATATTCCCCCGACGGGATCGTTACGGCTAAACCCGAACTCCGAAACAGCGGCGGGTAGCACCGGCCACTGGCCTGTGCCGAGCGGCGACTCGCCGCTCGGAATGGGGAGGGTGCGCGAACTTTTCCAAACGTCTGTTGCCAGGACGAAGCTCCGGCCAGTGGCCGGACGGCACAGGCGGGTCGCCTGTGCTACCCATCCCAACTTCGAAATTCGGGCTATAACATTCCGGGCAGGCTCCACTTCTTCCGCTCCTCAAAAATTCGTCGCGACCAGCGTGCCGGGCCGCGTGGACCGGATGCCGGGCGGCAGCGGCGGCCGGGCGGGCGTGCCGACCCGCGCGACGAGCAGCCGCCACGCTTCGCGATCCTCGGCGCTCATCGTCTGCCACTGCTCGGCGTTCTGCAAAAACTGCCCGCGCTCCTCCGGCGTCAGATTGGCGAACTGCTGAAAACCTTTCAGGCAAAGCTCGCGCCGGCCCTTGGGCAGTTGCTCGAAGGTCTGGAGGGTCTTTTCCATCTGCGCGCGTTCGGTTTCGCCGAGGGATTTGAGCGTCCTGGTTTTTTGTTTTTCGTTCAGGTCGAAAAATTTTTGAAAATTGCCGGTGGTGCGCAGCCGCTTCTCCTCTGGCAGCGATTTCCATTGGGCGAGATCGGCCTCCATTTTTTGACGCATCGGCGGCGGATAAATCTTCAGGGACGGGGGGGTCAACTTCGGGGCCGCGCCCTCGAGCCGGGTGAACAGCGTGAGCGCCGCCTCGTTGGTGAGGATTTTTTGGCGGGTCGCGGCGGGAAACTGGTCCCACTGGCGCAGGCGCTCCTCGACGAGCTTGCGAAACACGTCCGGGACGACCGCCACCGCGTTGCTGCGGTCGGCGGAGGGAATCCGCAGCAGGCGCGTAAGCTGCCAGCGCAGCTCGGTGGCGCGCAGCCGGGCTTCGCGTTCGGCGGGCGGAAGTTTTTCGTACTCGGCTAGCTTGGCTTCCAGGGCGCGGCGGGACTCCGGCGGACGCGGGGCGAGGAGCGGCGCGCGCGCGGCGGGACTCAGGGCGAGCAGTTGCCGGAAATATTCGACCGGCGCGCGCGGCAGCGGCGGAGGTGCAGGCGGCAACGCCGGCTGGGCCGCCGCGTCCCACGCCGCCGCGCAGCACAGCAAAATGAAAAGGGCGGTTTTCATTGGAGCGCGGCGAGCAGGTCCAGGTCCGCCTTGGCCGGGGCCGCCGGCAGTTCATGGATGACCTCGAAATCCTGGAGCACGTCCGGCCCGGTCAGCGCGACGACTGACGAGACATCGCGCACGCCGCGCGCCAGTTGGGTCTGCGTGTAGGTCCGATATTCGAACGCCCCGGCCACGCCCAGGGCCAGCAGCAGTCCGACCGAGGCGACGCGCGGCGAAAAAATGTTCCGCCACGAAAGCCGCCACGGAGCGGCCTGGGCGGCGCGGGCGGCGGCGCGTTCGTCCGCGTCGAGGGCCTGGAGGACGAGCGCCGTGAAATTCGAGGAGACGGGGGCGGGCGGAAGCTCGCGCAGCAGCCGGTTCAGCGCGGCCTCCTGCTCCCAATCGGCGCGGGCTTCGGGGTGGGCCGTGAGCCACGCCTCCAGCCGCGCCTCTTCGGCGGGCGTCAGCGGACGCCGGGCGGCGAGGTCGCGCAGTTCGTGGTAAACCGGATCGTTCATAGGTTGCCTTTCATTTAATCACCGCGGCGGCGGCAAAGTTTCCTGAAAAATTTCCCGTTCATTCGCGCCACGCGCCGGTGCGGAGATACGGCTTCAATTGTTGCTTCAAGGTTTCCCGCGCGCGATGGATCAGCGATTTGGTGGCCGAGAGCGAGCAGCCGAGCACTTCGGCGATTTCCTCGTAGGAAAGCTCCTCCTGCCGGCAAAGCAGCAGGGCGGTGCGCTGGTTCTCCGGGAGCGCGGCGATGGCGGCGCTGATCTTTTCCTCCAGTTCGCCTTGCAGCAGCGTGTCCGGCGGCGAATGGGTCTTTACGTCCTCGTACTGGCGGACCGGCTGGTCTTCATCGGCGGCAAAGGTCTCGTCGAGGGACTGCGCCGGGTGGCGGGAACGGCGGCGGATTTCGTTCAGGCAGAGATTCCGCGCGATGGTGAAAAGCCAGGTGGAAAATTTCGCCGTCACCTCGTAGCGGTGGGCCGATTTGTAAACCTGCAAAAAAACGTGCTGGGCCAGGTCCTCGGCCTCGGCGGCGTCGGGCAGCGTGCGGTAGAGAATGCTGATGACCGGCTGCTGGTATTTCCCGACCAGTTCGGCAAAGGCCTCCCGGTCGCCCTCGCGCACGCGAAGCATGAGGGCGGCGTCGGAATCGGGTTGTCCGGTCATGATGCGCAGCAGCGTAACAAAAACCGCCGCGGCGACAAGGTTGCGCGGGATCCATCTGGACACTGTTCTTGGGCGAAGCGCTGGGAGCGCCGGCATCTTTGCCGGCGCGATACGCCGGGCCGGGTCTGAACTCGCTGGCAAAGATGCCGACGCTCCTAGATCCAGCCTCCCGCCCAGAACCGCACCCACTTCGAGATTGAATTACGGTGTCCAAATGCACCTGATTGCACTCCGCCGCATCCGCTGCAATCTTGCGTCCGCCGCCGCTTCTCCCTAGTTTCCGCCGATGCCAACCTTGTTGGAAAAGATCGCAGCCAGTGCCGCCGCCCGCCTGCCGCTGCCAGATGGACGCCGGCCCGGGCAGGAGGTCGAGCGCTACAAAATTTTTCTCAAGGTCGAGACTCACCGCCTGAAAATCCTCCATCGCGCCGGCGCGGGCGGACGCGAACTCAGCCGCGCCCGCGCGGCCATTCTCGATGTGCTGCTGCGTTCCATTCACGACGCCCTGGGCACGACTGCGCCGGGCGGCGCCAAAAAACTGCCTGCGCTCGCGCTGGTGGCCGTCGGCGGCTACGGACGCGGCGAGCTGAATCCGCAGAGCGACATCGACATCATGTTTCTCCATGACGGCGGCGCGGTGGCGCGCGCCAACCCCCATCCGTGGCTGGCGTTGCTCCAGACCGGGTTCCTCTGGGATCTCGGGCTGCAGGTCGGCCATTCGGCGCGGACCGTCGCGGACTGCGTGCAGGTGGCCAACGGCGACATGCAGTCGAAAACGTCGCTGATCGAGGCGCGGCTGATCATGGGCGACGCCGGCCTCTTCCAGCAGTTTGAAAAGGCCGTGCTCGGCAAATGCGTGCAGGGCCACGAGGACGAATACATCGCGGCGCGCGTCCAGGACCAGGCCGTGCGCCACAAGAAGCACGGCAACTCCGCGACCATGCAGGAGCCGAACATCAAGAGCGGCTGCGGCGGCCTGCGCGACTACCAGAACCTGCACTGGATGGCCTTTTTCAAATACCGCACCCGCACCACCGCCGATCTGGAAAAGCGCGAGCTGATCGGCGCCACCGAAGGCCGGCAGCTCGAGGCCGCCTACGACTTTCTCCTCCGCGTCCGCAACGATCTCCATTACCACCTGCCCGAGCGCCCAGTCGAGGTGCTCTCGAAAAACGTCCAGCCCGCCATCGCCCACAACCTCGGCTACCCTGAACGCTCGCCGAGCAGGCGCATCGAGAAGTTCATGCGCGATCTCTACACCCACTCGCGTCACATTTATCTCATCACCCGCAACGTCGAGCAGCGGCTGGCCCTGCTGCCCCAGCCCCAGCGCCTGCCCGACCTGCGCCGCATGCTCCGCAACCGCCTCGACCAGGTGAAGCAGCAGCTCGTGGACGGCTTCAAGTTTCTCAACGGCGAAATCCACCCCGCCAGCCGCCGCGTCTTCCGCGACCAGCCCCGCCGGCTGATGCGCGTCTTTCTCCACGCCCAGCAGCGCGGCTTCCGGCTGCACCCGGACCTCGTGCAGTTGATCCGCCAGGAGCTGCCGCTGGTGGACCGGAAATTTTTGCACGACGAGCATGTGCGCGACACCTTCCTGGAAATTTTGAACCAGCGCGGCAACGTGGCGCCGATCCTCCGCGCCATGCACGAGGCCGGGCTGCTCGGAAAATATCTGCCGGAGTTCGGCAAGCTCACCTGCCTCGTCCAGCACGAGTTCTACCACCAGTACACGACCGACGAACACACGCTCGTCTGCCTCGAACGGCTCGACCAGGTCTGGGAGGCGGAGCAGCCGCCCTTCCGGCATTACGCTGAAATGTTCCGCGCCCTCGAGCGGCCCTTCGTGCTCTATCTCGCGCTCCTGCTGCACGATTCCGGCAAGGCGCTGCACACCGGCAAACATGCCGAGGTCGGCGGCCAGATCGCGCTGCGCGTCGGCCAGCGCCTGCACCTGGACGGCGCCACGACCCATTCGCTCCGGCTAGTCATCGAGCATCACCTGACCATGGTGCAGATCGCCCAGCGCCGCGATCTGGACGACGAGGCCGTCATCCGCACCTTTGCCGCGCAGATGCAAAACACGTCCAACCTCGCCATGCTCACGCTCCACACCCTGGCCGACTCCACCGGCACGAGCGATAAGTTGTGGAACGACTTCAAGGACTCGCTGCATCGCACCCTTTACGCCAAGACCCGCGAGGTGCTCGACGGCGGCACCAACTTTCTCCGCGCCGAGGCCCGGCAGCGCGAACTGCTCGAGGAGGAGGTCAGCCGCGTGCTCCCGTCCAGTTTCGGCGAGGACGAACTGCACGCCCACTTCGCCAACCTGCCCCCGCGTTATTTTCAAATTCATGCCGCCCGGGAAATTGTCTCCGACCTCGTGCTCGCCCACCGCTTCATCCACCATCAACTCGGCGAACAAGACCGGGCTTTGGAACCAGTCCTCGCCTGGCACAACGAGCCGGACCGCGGCTTCACCAGCCTGAAAGTCTGCACCTGGGACCGCGCCGGACTGTTCAGCAAGATCGCCGGCGCGCTCAGTGCCAGCGGCCTCAACATTCTCAGCGCTCAGATTTTCACCCGCGCGGACGGCGTCGCGCTCGACACCTTTTTTGTGGCCGACGCCCGCACCGGCACCCTGGCCGGGCGCGAGGAGCGCGAACGCTTCGAGTCGCTCCTGCTGAAGGTCCTCACCGAGGATGACGTTGATCTGGGCGCGCTCATCGCCAAGCTGAAACCAGCGCGCCCCGCCTATCCATCCATCGCCGGCGAACGGATGCCGACGCGCCTCGCCTTCGACAACGACACTGCCGAAACCAGCACCGTGATCGATCTGGAAACCGAGGACCGCCTCGGCCTGCTCCACGTCATCTCCCAGGCGCTGGCGGAAATGGACATCGACATTTCGCTGGCGAAAATCCAGACGGAGAAAGGCGCGGCCATCGACAGCTTTTACGTACGCGACGCCGATGGCGGGAAAATCCTGGCGACCGAACGGCAGAAGTTCGTCGAGCACCGCCTCCGCACCGCCATCGCCGGGCTGGATGCGTGAGCGGGGGAATTTGGAGGTTGGATGCTGGGTGTTCGAAGTTTCGTCTCCGGTTCCGCACGGCTACTGCGCCACAAACACCCATCCGCCGGGCGGGACGCCCGCCACTCCACCGGCGTGATGAAATCATTTCAGCGCGGCGCGCAGGGCCGGCGACTGGAACACCGCCGGGTTCACCACGAACTGCGGCCGGCGTCCGCTCATCAAATCGACAATCGCCTGCGCGGCCGTGGTGCTGACGCGCTCGCCGGTCTCACGCGCGAACGAGGCCAGATGCGGCGTGAGCAGGAGGTTCGGCGCGCCGCGCAATGGATGCTCCTGCGGCAGCGGCTCGGTGACGAAGGCGTCGAGCGCCGCGCCGCCGATCCAGCCTTCGCGCAGCGCGCGGGCCAGCGCCGCCTCGTCGAGGAGCGCGCCGCGCGCGGTGTTGATCAGGCAGGCCGTGGGCTTCATCATTTTCAACTGGGCCTCGCCGATCAATCCGCGGTTGTCCGGCGTGAGCGCGGCGTGCAGCGAGAGGAAATCGCTTTGCGCGAGCAGTTCGTCGAGGGAGACGAACTGGATGCCGAGTTTTTCCGCCTCGGGACTGGGCGCGATGTCGTAGGCGATGAGCCGCAGGTTGAAACCCGCCGCGCGCCGGGCCACCGCCTGGCCGATGCGTCCGCAGCCGAGGAGGCCGAGCGTCTTGCCGAAAACGTCAGTGCCCCAGACGCCCTTCCAGAGGCCGATGCTCATGTCCGCATGGCCGATGTGAACGCGGCGCGCGAGGGCGAGCAAGAGCGCGAAGGCGAAGTCGGCCACGGTTTCGTTGAGCAGTCCGGGCGTGTAGGCCACGGTGATTCCCTGGGTGGTCGCGGCCGGCACGTCGATGGCGTCGTGGCCCACGCCCCAGCGGGAAATGATTTTCAACTGCGCGGCGGCGGGCGAGCCGAGCACGGCGGCGTTGAATTTGTCCATGCTGGCGAGCACGGCGTCATGGCCGGGGAGGATTTGCAGCAGTTCGTCGGCGGGCAGCGGGCCGGATTTGGGCGGGATGACGATCTCGCAGCCGGCCTCGCGCAACAACTGGCAGGCACGGGCGCCGGTTTCGTTAATCGTGCGGGCGGTGATCAGAACTTTCCAGGACATGCGAAAAGTCTAGCGGCGCGTCGGGGAAACGAAAAGCTTCAAGAATTAGTCATGGCATGAAGATTCTGTAAAACCGGCTCGGCGGGGGCGGACTGAAAAGATCCAGGTATTGGAACAGCCCGTTGGTGCCCGCGTTCGTGGTCCCGAGCGTGATCCAGTTGACCGCGGACACCGGCGCAATGTTGGTGGTCGCCTGAATTTGGTAGGCCTGGCCCGGCAGGCCCGTGAAGACGAGGGTGACGGGGCCGTTCGGAGCCGGCAGGGTTATGCGCACGATTGCCGGCGGGCCGGCCACGGTCACGTTGACCACCCCGGTCACGCTGCCGCCCTGGCCATCACTCAAGTTGTAGGTGAACTGATCGACGCCGGTAAATCCGGGCACCGGCGTGTAGGTCACCACCCCTGCACTGCGGGTCACCACCGCGCCGTTGGTGCTCTGGCCCACGCCGGTCAGGCTCAACGTGCCGCCGTCCGGGTCGCTGTCGTTCGCGAGCAGGGTGGCCTCGGCGACCTGCCGCGCCGTGTTCACCGTCGTCACCAACGTGTCCGCCCCCGCCACGGGCGGTTGGTTGACCGTGAGAGTGGCGACGGAACTGAGCTGGTGGCCGTGACTGTTCGTGACCGCCACCCGGTAGCCGCCGGCGTCGCCGGTCTGCACGTTGACCAGCGTGAGCGAGGCGTTGGTGGCGTTGGCGACCGGGGTGACGCCGAAATACCATTGATACCGCACGGGCGCGACCCCCGCCGTGACGTTGAAGGTCGCATTGCCGCCGACGTTGTTGGTCACGTTGGCCGGCTGCCGGGTGATCAGGGAGGTGGTGAAGGTGTTGGTCGTTCCGGGGACGGTGTTCGTGCCGTCGCTCACCACGGCATACCATTCGTAGGTGGTGCCGTCCGCCAGCCCGGCCCAGATCCGGGCGCTGGTGCTGCCGGAGGCCACGCCGGTGTTGGTGCCGATGGGCAGGAAGGGCGCGCTGACGGTCATGTCGTAGGGCACCGTGAACTGATGATTGGTGTCGGTCTTGGAACCGCCAAAGTAGGGCGAGTAGGTCTGCGCCTGGATTTCGTTCCGGGCCGGCGAGAACGTGTAGAGCCGCAGGAAGCCGCTCCCGCCGTTCGTGTCCACCTGATAATCCGACATCAACGTGACCAGCGTGCGGCCATTGGTCGTGTCGTAGCGGCGGCCGGCGAACGGGGCGGAGGGCTGGTGCCCGGCCAGCATGAGAAACAGGTTCGTGTTGTCATTGAGCGCGTCGTAAATCGCCTGGCCCTGCGCGTAGGAGAACGGCGCGTTGGCGGTGGCGCCGCCGACGTAGGTGTTCACGTTGATCATGGCGTGGCTGATCAGGATGGCGCGGCGGTGGCGGTGGGTCTTGAGCAGGGCGTCCGCCCAGGCCAGCACGTTGGTCAACTCCCGGCTGTTGGCCGTGTTGCCGGAGGCGTCGGAATTATTGTACTCGAGGGAAATCGCGATGAAGTCCAGGCCGCTGGCGCTGAAGAGCACGTAATGGTTGTTGTTGTTCGTGCCGTAGTGGCCGCCGTAATAGGACTTCCCGGCAAAATGATTCGTGCCGAAATGGAGGTTGTAGTTCGTGGTCGTGCCGGCTGGCCCGCTGTTCTGCGGCCCCTGGTCGTGGTTGCCGACGGAAAGCTGATACGGCGTGCCGTCGGGCAGGCCGGTGGTCAGCGGATTTTCGAGGCGATACATCCCATTGGTGACCCAGTCCCATTCGCGGGCCGTGTTCCAAGGAGCGGCGACGGCGAAGGGGTTGGCATCGCCGCTCTCCACGCAGTCGCCCAGCCCGGCGACGAAGACGATGTTGCTGGCCGCGCGGTTGGTCGCGATCCAGTCGGTTTGCGCGAACATCATGGGCGGGGTACCACCGTTGATCGCGGCGACATAGTATTGCGTGTCGGGAATAGTCACGATCATGAAGTCGGGGCCGGGCGCCGGGGCGGCATCGAAGACCCGTCCATAATACGTCACCGTCAGGCTCTGGGCTTCGGGATCCGCCACCGCCACCTGCAGGCTCGGCGGAATGGACACGCCGGTGGCCCCGTGGGCCGGGGCGATGAGCACCGGCGCGGAGGGCGGGCAGTTCGGCGCGGTGATCAGCACGGGCGCGGACGTGCTGCTCAATCCGGCATCGTCCGTGGCCACGGCGGTGATTGAATAATTACCGGGCGACATGCTGAAGACGATGCTGTAGGGGGCCAGGTTGGTGCCGCCGACCCGGACGCCGTTCACCTGGAAATCCACATTCGTCACGGCGCTGTTGTCCGTGGCGGCGGCGGCGGCGGCGATGGTCACGTTCGTGACCGAGCAGGCGGCGACGCCGGAGGCGGGGCTGGTCAGGCTGACCGCCGGCGGCAGGTCGGCCACGACGGAGAAGGCCGTGCTGTTCGTGCCGACGAGCGTGGCCGCATTGGTGGCGCTGAGAATTTTTCCGGCGCCGGTCGTGTCGATGGACAGGTTGCTGAAATGGGCCACGCCGTTGGCATCCGTGTTCGTGGTCAAAATTCCCGAAAGGATGCCCGTTCCTGAACTCAGCGTCAGGGTGACCGGCGCGCCGCCCACGGGGAGGTTGTTGGAATTTTTGGCCAGCACCTGGACTTCGGGGGTGATGGCGGCGTTGGCCAGCGCGTCGGCGGGCTGCTGCTGGAAGGTCAGCGAGTCCACCACGGTGACGATGGGGGTGAAGGAAACATTGTCGATGGCGTACATCCCCTCGTTGACCCCGCTGACGGCGCTGGCGTTGTCATCGGTCCACATGACGTAGAGCAGCGCGTTGGCCGGCCAGGTCAGGCTCAGGTTCGTGCTCAGGAAGGTGACCGGCGCGTTGGAGACGGACGGTGAAATGGCGGGTAGATTCGCCCAGCTTCCGGGCAGGCCCGTGAGACTGTAATAAACGCGCAGGCCGGGGATTTCCTCGCCCGCGCCGTCCCGGATGATCGTGTAGTCGTAGGCGATCCTCAGGGAGAAGACGGTCGAGCCGGTGACATTCTTGAGGGTCGCCATTGCGAAGTTGTAGGCGTTGCCCGCGGCCGCGCCTTGATAAAGATACTGGACGGTCGGCTCCCATTTCCACGGATGCTGATTGCCTCCGGTGTTCTGGGCTTCGCTGATGATGCCGTTGGTGATGGTGGCGGCGTTGAGCAGGTTCTGCGAGATGTCCATCGCCGCCGGCGTGGGGTTTTCGGTGGTGGCGCCGGAGATGTCGATGCTGACCCACTGCGAGCGCGGCGGCGGCTGGGAGCTGAAGGTGTTGGTGACGCCGGCGGCGGTCACTTCAATCGGCCCCACCACCGTGAAGGTGTTGGTGGCGGAGTTCGTCGTCCCGCCGATGCTGTCGGTGAACTGGGCGAAAATGGTGTGGCTGCCGCTCGTCAGGCTGCCTGCGGGCTGAGTGTAGGAATACGGCCCCGGCGCGGCGACGGTGTTGCTCAGGCCGCCGTCGATGTAGAACTTCATGTTCACCGGAGCCGGGCCGCCCCCCGCCGCCGCGATCGGGATGGCGTCCAGGCTGGCGAAGCTGGCGCCGTTGGCGGGCGAGGTCAGCACCACCGAGAGCGGAATGTTTGTCAGGGTCACCACGTTCGTCACGGAATTGGTGATCTCCGCCAGGCTGTTCGTCACGATCGCGTAAAAGCCGTAGCTGCCGGCGGGGAGGCTGGCGGTGGAAACCGGATACGTTGTCCCCGCCGTGCTGAAGCCGACGAACGTCACCCCGCCGCTGTTCGTGTAGTAGTAGGCCACGCTGCTCACGGTGCCCAGACCGCCGTTGGCCGAGGCCGTCAGATTGATCGTCGCCGGCGCGGAAGCCGATGCCCCGTTGGCC
>Ga0049084_10000224_pt1 | contig 21797 bp, 20 predicted proteins | sample GreLakmeON33MSRF_FD_66720 | JGI IMG/M metagenome (GOLD analysis project Ga0049084, IMG submission 66720) | Freshwater lentic microbial communities from great Laurentian Lakes, MI, USA - Great Lakes metaG ON33MSRF | ecosystem: Environmental > Aquatic > Freshwater > Lake | place: Great Lakes... | reverse complement strand
CTGATCTTTTTCCTCATGACCGACGACGAACTTCAGACCCTGATCGAAGACGCCACTGCTGACTTTGCCATCGGCGAGACTGACAACGCCCTCGCCAAGCTCTCGCGCGCGACTGCGACCGCGCCCCAGTCCTTCGAGGCGTGGCACGCACTCGCCGAGGTTAATTTCTCCCTGCGCCAGCTCGACCCCGCGCTCGCCGCCGCTGAAAAGGGCCATGCTCTACGACCGTCCGATCTTTTTATTAACACCACGCTTTCCCGCATCTGGATGGAGCGTGGCGATAAGGCCCGCGCTGAACATTTCGGGGCGCAGGCCAAGATTGCCGACTGGAAAGAACAACTGAAAAATCCTCCTGCGCCAGACGCCGGTGGTTTGCACTGAGCCCCGTTGACAGGGCTGCCGTCGAACCCGTAATTTCGCAAGCAATGGAATCCTCGGCCTACGTTTTGGAGTTCGAAAAGCCGCTTCGCGAGCTGACGAAACAGCTCGATGAACTGCGCCAGCAGTCCATCGAAACAAACGTCGATCTCGCCAAGGAAATCCGCGCCATCGAGCTAAAGATCGAGGCCACGCGTCTCGAAATCTACTCGAACGTGTCGCCTTGGCAGAAGGTCCAGATCGCCCGGCACCCGAAACGCCCCTACGCCCTCGATTACGTCCACGCCATGTGTGATGGCTTTCAAGAGTTGCACGGCGACCGTCAGTTTAAAGACGATCAGGCCCTCATCGGCGGCACGGCGTTTTTTAACGGCGACGCGGTCATGATCATCGCTCAGCAAAAAGGCCGCGACCCCAAGGAGCGGATCGCGCGGAACTTCGGCATGGCCCAGCCTGAAGGTTACCGCAAGGCCCTCCGCCTGATGAAAATGGCCGAAAAGTTCAGCCTGCCCATCTTCAGCTTCATCGATACGCCCGGTGCCTTCCCCGGGATCGAGTCGGAAGCGCGCCACGTCTCCGAAGCGATCGCCGTCAATCTCCGCGAAATGGCCATGCTTCGCACCCCGACAATTTCCATCGTTGTCGGCGAAGGCGGCTCCGGCGGTGCCCTCGGCATCGGTGTGACCGACCGCGTGCTCATCTTCGAAAACAGCTACTACTCGGTTATCTCGCCCGAGGGCTGCGCTGCGATCCTCTGGAAAGACGGCGCCAAAGCCGCGATCGCCGCCGAAGCCCTCAAGGTGAGTGCCGACAGTCTGCAAAAACTCGGCGTCGTCGACGAGGTCGTGGCCGAGCCGTCTGGCGGAGCCCACAACGATCCCGCTCAAGCCGCCGCCGCGCTGAAATATTCTCTCCACAAACACCTCAACGATCTCCGCGCACTGGATACCGACAAGCTCCTCGACACGCGCTACGACCGTTACCGCCACCTCGGCGTCTTCGAAGAGGCCGGCATCGTGCGGAGCTGATCATCCGCGCGGACTTCGGTCCGCTCTTTCGCGCCGTGAGTTTTCGGCCCAAGTGAACTGCCGTTCGCCTAATCCGGAGACCGCCCCGATCGCGCGCTCGTATTTCCGCGCTCGAACCTCCGCCTCCGACATCGCCGCAACTACCGCCGCACCGTCAACAGTTCGATCTTCTCGGCCCGCGCCATCGCTGGGCTGATCTCGATCAAGGCACCTGAAATCCGCACGTCTGCCGTCGCGACTTCGAATCGCCGCGGCATGCCGTCCAGAAACTTCGCGACCACCGGCGCCACTTCGCGACCGAGCACACCCGCATACGGCCCTGTCATGCCGACATCGCACATAAACGCCGTGCCTTTCGGCAGCACCCGCGCATCCGCCGTCGGCACATGCGTATGCGTTCCGAGCACGGCCGTCACCCGCCCATCGAGATGCCATCCGAGTGCGATTTTCTCCGAAGTCGCCTCGGCATGGATCTCCACGATGATCGCGTCGGCCTGCCCCTTGAGTTGCTCAATCATCCGATCAGCACAGAGGAACGGGCAGTCGGCTTTCATGCCCATAAACGTGCGTCCGAGTACCGTGAACACCGCCACCCGAAAACCACGTTTTTCAATGATGAGGTGGTCCCACCCCGGATTCGACCTCGGTAGATTCGCCGGACGGCACACGTGTTCGATTTGGCCGATCTCGTTTTCCCATCCGCGTTGGTCCCACACGTGGTCACCCAGAGTGATCGCATCGACGCCGCTCCCCAAAATGGATTTGGCAATCGCTCCCGTAATCCCCGCGCCGGCGGCGGCGTTCTCCCCATTGGCGATGACGAAATCAACGCTGTGCTCGGTGCGCACGCGGGGCAGTTTTTCGGCGAGAATATCCCGGCCAGGTCGACCCACGATGTCGCCGATGAAGAGCAGTTTTAACACGAGCGACACCCTGCAACCCCCGCCAGAGAGCGCCAGACAAAATCCCGCTCATCCGCAGGCTTGCCTCCCGCCCCACCGCTCCTTTTTGATACGAGATTCTCTATCCAGAGCTCATTGCCATGAAAAAAGATCACACCTCCCCCGCTGCGTTTCCTCAGGCCGAGATCGGCCGCGAAATGAAGGGCGCTGACTGCGTCGTCGAGTGCCTCATCCGCGAGGGCGTGGATGTCATTTTTGCCTATCCGGGCGGCGCCTCGCAGGAACTCCACCAATCGCTCGCCCGCACCGACAAGATCCGCACCATTTTGCCGCGTCATGAGCAGGGCGGTTCGTTTGCCGCCGAGGGCTACGCCCGCGCCACCGGTAAAGTCGGCGTATGCATGGCCACCAGCGGTCCCGGTGCCACCAACCTCGTCTCCGCGATTGCCGATGCGTTCATGGACTCGATCCCGATGGTCGCGATCACCGGCCAGGTATTCTCGAAATACATCGGTAAGATGGCGTTTCAGGAAACCGATTTCTACGGCATGACCCTGCCGATCGTGAAGCACTCCTACCTCGTCATGGACGTGAAGGATCTGCCCAGAATTTTCAAAGAGGCGTTCTACCTTGCGCGCAGCGGTCGCCCAGGCCCGGTCGTCATCGACATTCCGAAGGACGTCCAACAGGCGAAATTCCAGCCCGTGTTTCCCGCGACAGTTGAGTTCCGTAGCAGCTACGCGACGGCGACGTTTAAGGCCCCCGATGACCAGCTGAAACAAGTGCTCGCCCTGATCGCCGAGGCGAAGCGCCCCGTGCTCTACGCCGGCGGCGGCATCATTTCGGCCGAGGCTCACGCCGACCTGAAGGCCTTCGCGGAAAAGACCAATGTCCCCGTCGCCACCACGCTCATGGGCCTGGGCGGCTTCCCAGAATCACATCCCCTGTCGATGCAATGGTTCGGCATGCACGGCGCCGCGTATGGGAACTGGGCCGTTGACCAATGCGATCTGCTGCTCTGCTTCGGCGCTCGGTTCGACGATCGCATCACCGGAGACACCAATAAATTCGCAACTCAGGCCAAGATCGTCCACGTCGACATCGACGCCTCCGAGCACAACAAGAACAAGCGCGTCACCTTGCCGATCGTCAGCGACATCAAGCCCGCACTGGTCCGTCTGAACGAGCTCGCTGCGGCGCATAAGTTCGCGCCGCCCGATACCTCCGCGTGGCACGCGCAAATCGCGACCTGGAAGAAAGACCACCCCTTTCGTTTCGAAGAGAGCAAGCACATCGTGCCCCAAGAAGCCGTCGCCGCCCTCTACGAACTCACCAAAGGCGACGCGATTATAACGACGGGCGTTGGCCAGCATCAGATGTGGGCCGCGCAATTCTATCGCTTCAATGAACCCCGCCGCTTCATCAGCTCGCTCGGTCTCGGCGCCATGGGCTTCGGCTATCCCGCAGCGATGGGTGCGAAGGTCGCCTGCCCCGACAAGCAGGTCATCGACATTGATGGCGACGGCTCGTTCATCATGAACATTCAAGAACTCGCCACCTGCCACATTGAGAAAATCGCCGCAAAAGCGATGATCCTCAATAATCAGCACCTCGGCATGGTCGTCCAGTGGGAAGATCGCTTCTACGGCAGCGTCCGGGGCAACACCATCCTTGGCGACGAGACCAACGTCGGCGGTCCCGACAATCTCGCCGGCCTGTATCCAGATTTCGTGAAAATCGCCGAAGGCTTCGGCGTGAAGGGTCGCCGCGTCCACAAAAAAAGTGAACTCAAGGCAGCCATCCAAGAGATGCTCGATCACGACGGCCCGTTCGTCCTCGACATCATCGTGCCCTACACGGAACACGTCCTCCCGATGATCCCGGCCGGCAAATCGGTGAAAGAGATGATCCTGAAGTAAGCCGCGGGATCTCGCGCGCTTGCCTCCAGCCCGGGTCCCAACGATCCGGGCTTTTTTATGATTTCAATTCGCGAGGTAAGCGCCCGGACCTCGTAAAAGCAGGACCCCGCCACCCACGCGTAGGAGTGAGCGGCCCGGGGCCTGCGAGGGTGCACGCGGGCTAAACTGGCGACCCCGCCGCAGGGCGTTCCGCGCGCCGAAAAAAACGGCGTCAGCCCAAAAGGGTGACGCCGTGAAATGAAAAAACGGATCGAAACTCAGCGTGCTCAGGTCGTCGGCACCGACTGGATCGTCTTGAGAATCCGACCGGCGACCAGATACGGATCGGCGGCGGAATTTGGACGACGGTCCTCGAGGTAACCCTTGTAGCCGTTGTTGACGAAACTGTGCGGCATGCGGACGGACGCGCCGCGATCAGCAAGGCCATAACTGAATTTATCGATCGCCTGCGTCTCGTGGAGACCGGTGAGCCGGAGGTGATTCTCAGGGCCATAGACCGCGATGTGTTCGTTGCAGTGCTTGCTGAAGGCGGCCATGAGCTTCTCGAAGTAGGCCTTGCCACCGACTTCACGCATATGAGTCGTCGAGAAATTGGCATGCATACCCGAGCCATTCCAGTCGAGCGGCTGGTTAAACGGAGCGAGGATGGGCTTGCAGCGCCATTCGATGTCGATGCCGTAGCTTTCGGCGAGGCGGGCGAGGATGTAACGGGCGACCCACATTTGGTCCGCAGCGCTCTTGGAGCCTTTACCAAAAATCTGGAACTCCCACTGGCCCTTGGCGACTTCGGCGTTGATGCCTTCGAGGTTAATGCCGGCATCGAGACAGATATCGATGTGCTTCTCGACGATCTCGCGCGCGATGCTACCGACGTTCTTGTAGCCCACACCGGTGTAGTAGGGACCCTGCGGGGCCGGATAGCCGTCCTTCGGGAAGCCCAGCGGAACACCGTCCTCGAAAAAGAAATACTCCTGCTCGAAGCCGAACCACGTTCCGGCGTCATCCGGAATCGTCGCCCGTGAATTTGAAGGACTGGGCACCCCCGTGTGCTGGAAGCACTCGCACATCACGAGCACGCCATTCTTGCGCGTGGAGTCGGGATAAACCGCGACCGGTTTCAGCACGATGTCCGAGCTCTTGCCCTCGGCCTGCTGGGTGGAGCTTCCGTCGAAGCCCCAATCGCCAAGTTCTCCGAGCTTCGGAAAGCTGGCGAAATCCTTGATCTGAGTTTTGCTGCGCAGGTTGGCAAGGGGCGTATAGCCGTCGAGCCAGATGTATTCCAGTTTGTATTTGGCCATAAGAGGTGGGCTTGGGAGCGGTCGACTGAGGTTTTTTGTGGAGGGAGAAACGAGCTGGCGCCCCATCACGGGAACGCGAACTCAACCCCGAAATCAGCACCTTATATGCCAGAGGCAATCAGAAGTTTCATTCATGACAATTTTTAAGGAATTAACCTCGTTTACCCTTCCGTCGACCCGCAGGACGCGCTTGCCAGCGCTCGCAACCGCCCGAACCGTCTCGGTACCCAGTATTATGCGCGAAATGAAAGACACCGCCCGCGCGCTCGTGCGCATCAGCTACGACGGCCGCGTCCACAAAACCTTTCGCGGGCATCAGGCCAAAGAACGCTTCGAGCACGAGGTGCGGGTGCTCCGTCACCTCGAAGAACGGGGCTGCACCTTCGTTCCACATCTGCTGGAGGTAGCGCCGGAAACGCTGAAAATCATCACCACCAATTGCGGGAATCGCGTGGAGCACATGGACCCCGCACGCCAACAGGAGATTTTTGCCGAGATCGAGCTCTACGGCGTCCGCCATGAAGATCGGGAATTGCGCAATATCACCTATCGCATCTCCGACGGCCGCTTTTGCGTAATCGATTTTGAGTTCGCCACCCTGCTCGCCGGTGGCGAGGGCACCGTCTCACTCAAACCTTCGGGTTGAGTGTTCTCGTGATGAATCCGCCCGGAGCATCCTCAGTCACGCCCGAATCCAGCCGGTCGCGTAACGTGCGTTGGTCCGGGCTGACGCACGTCGGTCGCGTCCGCAAAAACAACGAGGACACCTTTCTCGCCCTGACGTTTGACGGTCACGACATGCGCTATCTGGGCAAGACCGGACACGCTCCGCTCGCCGGAGCGGACTTCATTTTCGCCGTCAGCGATGGCCTGGGCGGCGCGAAATCCGGCGAATTCGCGAGCCGCATCGCCATTGATCGAATCACGCGCCTGCTGCCCCGCGGCTTCCGCCTATCCGCCGTCGGACTCGCGAACGGTTTTAGCGACATCCTCGCTGAGCTGTTCTCCGCGATTCACGCCGACCTTATCCACTATGGCCGCTCCTACGAGGAATGCGCCGGCATGGGCGCGACCCTCAGCCTCACTTGGTTCACGCCCGACTGGATGTATTTCGCGCATATCGGCGACAGCCGGATCTATTACCTCCCGCGCGAGGGCGGCATGCGGCAACTCACTCACGATCACAGCTACGTCGGTTGGTTGCGCCGCAAGGGCGACCTCAACGAGCGGCAGGCCCGCGAACACCCGGCGCGTAATGCCCTCAACCAAGTCCTCGGCGCCGGCAACCAGTTTGTCGATCCGCAGATTGGCGCCATCGATCACCGCCCCGGCGATCGCTTTCTCATTTGCTCAGATGGTCTCACCGACGGCTTGTGGGATCGCCAACTCGAAGACCTCGTCCGCACGCCACCGGCCGCGCGCGCCGATGAGCCGCCCGCCCAACGCCTCGTCGAGGAATCCGTCAACGCTTCCGGACGCGACAACACCACGGCACTGGTGCTGGAGATTCCGTCCCTTCCGCTCACTTCCGACGCGACCGCCACCCCGCCCCACCCACCATGAGCACGGGAAAACTCCTCTTCGTTTACGGCACGCTCAAACGCGCCTGTTCCAATCACCACTATCTGGATGATCAGGAATTTGTAGGCGCAGCCCGCACCGCCCCCGGTTTCTGCCTGTACGCCTTGGACGGATTCCCGGGGATGGTCGCCAAACCGGACGATCGCGACGGCGTGGTCGGAGAAATCTGGTCGGTCGATGCCGCCGCGTTGGTCCGCCTCGATGGGCTCGAGGGCTTGACGGAGGGAATGTATCGCCGCGAGCTCGTCCCGATACTCGCTCCCTACGCGAACCGCGAAATCGGGGGCTACATCTACGCCCGGAGTATCCAGGGCCGACGCGAGGTGGGCTCCACGTGGAAAGAGTAAACCGCGCCACGCCGGTCCGCTGCGGGCCCAGCGCCGATTCTCCTCCGGCCCGATCGCGCTAAAACCGCGCAACGCTCCTCACCCCTTCAACACACTTTTCGGCACTCGACGCACCGTCGTAAACTTCACCCGAAAGAGATCGTCCAGCACCTCGCGCACCGCCGGCGAAAGGCGGTTCACCAACTCTGCCAAGGGCGGCGTCGACCGCTGCAAATCTTCTTTTTCCTCAGCCGCCTGAACCGTCACCGCTGCGGCCTTGACCGGCTCACCCCGCTGACGCGCGTCCGCGATGAAGGCCGCCTCCGCGTTCTCATCAGGCCAAACATTCGCGCCATTTTCCATCGTCGCCGGAGCTGCGGTCGCGGCCGCCTCGGCCACGTCCTCCGCCTGTGCGCTCGTCTTCTCCACGTTTTCGGCGACGTCCACCTTCGCCGTCAGCACGCGGCCATGGCCCTCGGCCGCGAGCGCGGCGGCCAAGCGCGCTTCCAACCGATCAATCAGCCCTTTTTTTTTTCGCTGTCGTCTGTCTCCGCCATAGCAGGGGCCGCTGGCGACTCGTCGGCCAGCGCCGCGAGTTCCTTGATGAGGCTGTCGATCGCTCGCGACCGGCTCGCCTCAACGGCCTTCAGCAAGGTGACTTCAAAATTAATTTTCTCCGCGAGCCCGAGCTTCACACTCCCCTCGCCTTCGCGCAGACCGTCGAGCATCCGCGTGATTTGCTCGGTCGTCATCGCCACTCCCCCGAGGGCTTCGCTCCGGCCACCTTTCGCGATCGCATCCAGCAACGCCGTGCGCACCAACGCCTGCAAATCCACCAGCAAACGCACGAGATCGCGCCCCCCGGAATCGCAGTCATCGACGATCGCCACCAACTTCTGGTGGTCTCCCGCCGCGAGCGCGGCCGCCAGCTCTGCGATTTTTTCGGCGGAGACCAAACCGTAGACATCGAGTACATCGGGCTCGGATATCTCCGCCCCACAAAACGAAATCATCTGATCAAAGATTGACTGCGCATCGCGCATCCCTCCGTCCGCCATCCGCGCGATACACCCGAGCGCCGCCTCCGTGACGGCAATCTTCTCGTCGACCGCGATTTTCTTGAGCCGCTCCACGATCAAGTCGGTCGGGATCGGCTTCAAATCGAAACGCTGACAACGCGAAATGATCGTCGGCAGCACCTTCTGCGGATCGGTCGTCGCAAAGACAAACTTCACGTGCGCCGGCGGCTCCTCCAGCGTCTTGAGCAAAGCATTGAACGCCTGCGCCGAAAGCATGTGCACTTCGTCGATGATGTAGACCTTGAATTTCCCCTGCGCCGGTGCGTAGCGGACCGTGTCACGGAGGTCGCGCACCTGGTCGACGCCGTTGTTCGAGGCACCATCGATCTCCACCACGTCGAGATGCGACCCCTCCGCGATCGAGACGCACGCCGGATCGTTGACATCAAAGTCTGCCTTGGGTCCGTCGGTGCAATTAAGCGCCTTCGCGAAAATGCGCGCCGTCGAAGTCTTGCCCGTGCCACGCGGCCCGACGAAGAGGTAAGCATGGGCGATGCGACCGCGGTTGATGGCGTTGGTCAGCGTGCGCACCACGTGGTCCTGACCGACGAGGTCGGCGAAGGTCTGCGGCCGCCACTTGCGCGCGATAACTTGATAGGTGCCCGCCATAGTTTGTAGAGGCCTGCTTGCAGGCGAAGGAAACTCAGGTCAACCGCCGGAGTGCTTGCAAGCCCGCTCCTGCCTTCAGCGAAAAAATAAGTGGCCAGGCACTCCACGGCACTGAGAGGACGTCGTTGCCGTTGCTACCTTCCGGTCCTGGCGGAGTTCACGCGCCTGCTCATGTATGGCACCTGGCCGACGCGGACCATGGGGTGCGACCCTGCGCGCGCAACATCAAATTCAATTTCCGTCGTCGACCGGCTTGCCCGTCCCCTTCTTCGGCTTCACGCCATCCTTGAACGCCGGTTTTTGCCCCGGCAGATTGCGCGGCTTCTCCGCCTGCTGGCGCTCCCGTTGCTCAACAATTTGACGCTGGTTTTCGGTCATTTCTTCCAACCGCACGCGCTGCACCGGAGTCAGCTCTTTGGCGAGATCTTCCTGCAAATGTTGGATGATAATCGCCGTCTCCTGCAAATTGGTCTGCTGCTGACGGCGAATGTCCGCCGCCGCCCGCACGAGCAGGGGGTTGATCTTTTCCTTTTGCTCTGCCGTGAGATCCAGGCGCTCCACGTAACGCCGCATGAGCTGCGGCGCTTGCACCGCCATCGCGGCCGGCAATTGCAATTGAGGCAGCGGAGTCTTCGGACGGTTCCCGCTGCTCGGTGCCGGCGTTTGGCCGACCGCCGCGGACGCGGGAGCCGGAGACACGCTCGCCTGTGAAAAACGCGGACGCGCTTCTCGTTGCTTCACGCGCAGCGCAAAAAATCCGCCAAAAACCGCGCCGGCGATAAACACGCCAACAAAGGCCACCACGACTTTCCACGGTTTTTCCATAAGATCAGGTGTCAAGAAGCACGGCTACGGGATCGTCTTCAACCAAATCGTCATCAGCGAACGCCAGCGCACTGCCCAAGCTGGAATAATTTGCGACGACACTCAGCAGCGCCAGCGCGCAGGCCGCGCCGAGCGCGCGAAAGGCAAAGCGCTCACACAAGGAGGCGACCTTGCGCTCCGGCGCCATCGCGAGGGCCGCAATGCGAGCGGCAAAACCATCGGGTGCCGCCGTGTCGCGATCGGGCACCCCAGTGCGGACTGCGACCGTTAGCCGATTCCAAGGATGCTTGGGTGCGTTCAGATTCATGTGCGTTCCGTTTTTTGTAGTTCTTGAAATAGCTTCTGCAACTTCCGTCGAGCCCGGAAGGCGCGAACTTTGATCAACGACTGATTCCAGCCGGTCAGGGCACTGATCTCCGCGATGGTTTTTTGCTGAAGATCAAGCATGCGAATCACCATCTGATCGTCCGGTTTGAGTTGGTTGAGTAATTTGTGCACCAGCTCGTGCGCGGCCATTGCATCGTTGGCCGGCACGTCGTTCTCATTTGTAATAATGTTATCGAGCACGTCCGCCTCGGTCTCAGAGAGGTCCGCCCAACGAAACTCCGGCCGGCGCTTCTGCGCGCGTAGGTGATCGATGCAGGTCGTCACGGCAATCCTCGACACCCAATGCGAAAACGGCACCGCGCCTTGATACTGTGCGAGTCGCGTGAACATTTTCAGGAAAATTTCTTGGGACAAATCCTCCTCGGCGACTCGCCGAGGCAGGTGCGAACGCACGATGCGGATGACCAATGGGTGCAGATGTTCAACCAGTTCGCGTGCAGCCGCCTGGTCGTGCCGACGCACTCGAGCGAGGCAATCGACCAGATCGAGCGGCGGATCGTCGTCAGGCATACGCGGATGGAGGCAAGGTCATGCACATCACGCAAGACGCGGCTTCAATCGCGCGGTTACAGGACCGAGTCGTCGCCATCGGCACGCGCAATCATCGCTCATCGAACCAAATTTATGTCCACGATGTCCCCTGATTCCCGCCGAACCGTCCCTTGACTTTTCCCGCCGCGTTCCGATAGCTAAAGCAGTAATGCGAGCCTCGCTCCAGTCCCTTCGACTTACCACCACGCACGACCTCTAAGAGGAAGCCGCCGAGCGGCCGGTCGTGCGTCAATCCGAGGAATCCCCGCCCGCCCTTCGCGGCGTGATCATAGATCGTCCGGTCTCGTCCGGCCTGTTCGCACTAAAATTAACGCTCACCTTTTCGTTCCATGCAATCCGCGCCCGTCAGTAAATATCGCCCGTTCCCGCCCGTCACCTTGCCCAACCGCCAGTGGCCCAACCGCACTCTCGACCGCGCCCCGATCTGGTGCAGCGTCGATCTCCGCGACGGCAACCAAGCCCTCGCCCAACCCATGAGCGTCGACGAGAAACTCGAATACTTCGAGTTGCTCGTGAAAATCGGCTTCAAGGAAATCGAGGTCGGTTTCCCTTCGGCTTCCCAAATCGAATTCGATTTCTGTCGCCGTCTCATCGAGGAGGACCGCATCCCCCATGACGTCGCGATTCAGGTGCTCTGCCAATGCCGCGAAGAGCTCATTATCCGCAGCATCGCTGCCCTGCGCGGCGCGAAGAATGCCATCTTTCACCTCTACAACTCCACGTCGCCGGCCCAGCGTCAGCACGTCTTCAACGCCACGCGCGCCGACATCGTCGCGATCGCCGTTCAAGGCACGAAGTGGGTCAAGCACTACTCCGCCCCGCTCGTCGCAGCCGGCACCCGAATGCGTTTTGAGTATTCGCCCGAGAGCTTCACCAGCACCGAACTCGATTTCGCCTTGGAGATATGCGAAGCCGTCACCGACGTCTGGCAGCCGACCGCGGAAAACAAGATCATCCTCAATCTCCCGGCCACCGTCGAATACGCCACGCCCAACATCCACGCCGATCAGATCGAGTGGATGTCCACCCACCTCACGCGCCGCGACCTCACGCTCATCTCCCTGCACACCCACAACGACCGCGGCACCGGCATCGCCGCCACCGAACTCGCCCTGCTCGCGGGCGCCGACCGCGTCGAGGGCACACTCTTCGGCAACGGGGAACGCACGGGCAACCTCGACATCGTCACCGTCGCACTGAACCTCTACACGCACGGCATTTATCCCGGTCTCGACTTCTCCGACATCAACGGCATCCGCGATGTCTACGAGCGCTGCACCCGCCTCGAAGTCCCGCCTCGCCAGCCCTACGCCGGCGAGTTGGTCTTCACGGCCTTCAGCGGCTCGCACCAAGACGCCATCAAGAAATCTTGGGCCGTTCAGAAGCCCGACGCCCCGTGGGATGTCATTTACATTCCCATCGATCCCGCCGACCTCGGTCGCAGCTACAAGGCCATCATCCGCATCAACAGCCAGTCTGGCAAAGGCGGCGTCGCTTACGTGCTCGAAAATTCCTTCGGCTACGCCTTGCCGAAACTCATGCACAAGGAAATCGGTAAAATCATCAACGACTACGCGGACGCCAAAGGCACCGAGCTCACCCCGCAGGAAATCTACGACGTCTTCCATCGCGAATATCTCGCCCGCACCGCGCCCGTCGAACTCCAGCACTTCAAGACCACTGAGCGCGACAGCGTCGTCACCTGTGAAGCCGAAATCGGTTTCGACCAGCAACTCCATACGCTCACCGCGACCGGCAATGGCCCGATCGACGCCTTCGTGCGCGCCCTCGGTGCCACTCAGCTGCCGAAATTCGACGTCCTCGCCTACTCCGAGCACTCGCTCGGCCAGGGCGCCGAGGCACGCGCGGTGAGCTACATCCAGATCAAGACCGAACGCGGCCACACGCTCTACGGCGCCGGCATCGATACCAATATCGAACTCGCCTCGATCAAGGCCATCGTCAGCGCACTCAACCGCACGTTGACGAACTAATCGCGCCGCGGATTGCGCCGTCCCTCCCGGCTGCGCGCTCCGAGCGGGGAATGATGAAAGCTACGCCGGCTTGAGGTCCTCGCTTGCCCTCGTTCGCCGGGGCCGGCTGTCTCCCGGCATATGATGCACCGGCTCACCCTTGCCGCCTTCGCTTTACTCACCGCGTGCGCTGTCCACGCCGTTGATTCGCGCACGGCGTTTCTCAAACTCCTCGATCGTCCGCGCGTGCCGCTGGCAGCAGCCGCCGGCGCACCCAACACCCAAGACGGCCTCGTCGAAATCGACTTCAGCTTCGCCACCGAGGCCGGCCAACGCGTCCCCGGCATTCTCATAAAACCGGACGCCTCGGGCGCAGCCGCCTCTTCGTCCGTCCGGCGTCCCGCCGTGATTGTTCTGCACGGCACCGGCGGAAACAAAGAAGCCGAACGCGCACTGCTCATCGACTACGCCCGCGTGGGACTCGTCGGTGTCGCGATCGACGGCCGCTATCACGGTGCCCGCACCCCAGGCGGAAAGGCCGCCAAGGCCACCGAATACGTCGCCGCCATTCTCCGCACGTTTCGCACCGGCCAAGAGCATCCTTTCTTTTTCGATACCGCTTGGGACGTCATGCGCCTGCTCGACTATTTGGAAACACGCGACGACATCGACCCGCGCCGCATCGGCCTCATGGGTTTTTCCAAAGGCGGTATCGAGACCTACCTCGCCGCCGCTGCTGATCCGCGCGTCGCCGTGTCGGTCTCCTGCATCGGGGTGCAAAGTTTCCGCTGGGCCCTTGATAACAATTCTTGGCAATCACGGATCAGCACCGTGCAAGCCGCCTTCAACACCGCCGCCCAAGAGTCCGGCATCGCGAACCCCGGCGCTGACTTCGTGCGCACCTTTTATGCCCGCGTGGCGCCCGGGATCGACGGTGCCTTCGATGGGCCGGCGATGCTCCCGCTGATCGCGCCGCGTCCCTTGCTCGCCATCAACGGCGAGACCGACGCGCGCACTCCCCTGCCGGGCCTGCAACTTTGCGCCGACGCCGCGCGCGCCGCATATCACGCCGCCGGAGCCGACGAAAAATTCGTGCTGCGCGTCCAACCCAACACCGGCCACAAAGTGAATCCCGACTCGATGGTCGCCGCGCGCGAGTGGCTCGTACGCTGGCTCAAGCCGTAGTGCGTTGTCCGCCGCTGGCGCTCCGCGGATTCCCCCCGCGCCCTTGGTGAGCGTCTGCACGCGCACTAGAAAATAATTTGCCGTGATGGCGAGCGTGCCGCCGTCGCTCTTCACGTCGCAGGCCACGACGTGTGCCTCCTGCCCATCGCGCACCGCGACGGCGAGGCTCTTCTGCATCGGACGAGAAACCGCTGCCGTTAGGGAAAGCACGTCTCTCCCCGCACCCCGTAGCCGCGAGCGCCAGCCAGCGGACGTTTGCGCCCCGCCGCCCCCGCATCTTGCGCCTGCCTGCACTCGGCTGCGTCCCTGGCACTCGGCTGCGTCCCCGCTTGCACCGTCTCTTTCCCGCCCTAGTCTGCTCCGCTCGCATGCTCTCCACGCCCGCCAAGCCTCCGCTCACCGGTGAAACCCTCGACACCCTCTCCGCTCGCCTGCGCGAGGCCGGCGAGCCTGTTTTTCGTGCGAAACAAATCCTCGATTGGCTCTACAAAAAACGCATCCGCACTTGGGACGAAATGACCAATCTCTCCAAGCCGCTCCGCACGTGGCTCGCCGAAACCTTCGAGCTCATGCCCGTCGCGCTCGTGTTCAACAAACAGTCCGAAGACGTCACCGATAAACTCCTTCTCGAGCTCGGCGATAAATCCCTCATCGAAACCGTCATCATCCGCGTCCCCCAGGAGGGCGTCGGCCCCGAGCATTCCCGCAAGACCATCTGCATCTCCACCCAAGTCGGCTGCGCGATGGGCTGCGTCTTTTGCGCGAGCGGTCTCGCCGGTCTCAAACGCGACCTCAGCGCCGGCGAAATCGTCGCCCAACTCCTCCAAGTCTGCTACCGCGAAGACGCCCGCACCCCCCGCGCTCGCATGGAGCTCGCCTCGTTCGACAACATCGTGGTCATGGGCATGGGCGAACCGCTCGCCAACTACGACGCCACGCTCCTCGCCCTCACCATCGTCAACGCCGAATGGGGCCTCGGCGTCGGCGCCCGCCGCATCACGCTTTCTACCAGCGGTCTCGTACCCAAAATCCTGCGACTGGCCGACGAGCCCCTCGGCTTCCGCCTCGCGATCTCCCTCCACGGTGCCACCGACGAAGTCCGCGAGAAGATCATGCCCATCAACAAGGCCTATCCGCTCGCGAAACTCATCCCGGCCATCGAACAGTTCACCGCGAAACATGGCCGCATGGTCACCCTCGAGTTCATTTTGATCGAAGACGTCAACGACTCCATCGACCAAGCTGGCGAGCTCCGCGACATCGCCCGCGACCTCCACGCGCACGTCAACCTCATCCCTTACAACACCGTGGCCGGACTCCCGTGGAAACGTCCGTCCAATAACCGCCAAGAGCGCTTCGCCGACGTCCTGCGCGCCGCCCGCGTGCCGGTGACGCTCCGCCGAGAAAAAGGCCACGACATCGACGCCGCGTGCGGCCAACTCCGCCTCAAGACCGAGAAGGAACGCGAACTCGTCGCCACCGCATGACGCCTCCTCCGCCGGGCAGGAGCCTGCTTGCGGGCGATTCAGTACCCTCGTCATCGCCCGCCAGTCGTCTCCTCCCCGCGACGCCTTCCCGCCCGGCAGCGACCACCGTCCTGCCCATTATCGTCGCCGTGAGCAGCGCCCACCTGCTCAACGACACGATTCAATCGCTCCTCCCGGCGCTGTATCCGGTCCTCAAGGATGAACTGCACATCACCTTCGCACAGGTCGGCCTCATCACGCTCACGTTCCAGCTCACGGCCTCGATCTTGCAACCGTTCGTCGGCCTCTACACCGACCGCCACCCGCAGCCGTTCTCCCTCGCCGCCGGCATGGTGTTCACTCTCGGCGGCGTCGTCTTGCTCTCCGTCGCGCACACCTTCGCGCTGGTGCTGATCGCCGCCGCGCTCATCGGCTTCGGCTCCTCGATCTTTCACCCCGAAGCGTCGCGGGTGGCTCGGCTGGCCTCGGGCGGACGCCACGGTTTCGCTCAATCGCTCTTTCAAGTCGGGGGCAACGCCGGCAGCGCCCTCGGCCCGCTCCTCGCCGCCCTCGTCATCGCCCACCGCTCCCAAGCGCACGTCGCGTGGTTTTCCCTGCTCCCGGTTGTCGGGTTCATCGTCCTCACCCGCGTGGGCCGCTGGTATCGCGATCATCTCACCCACCTCCAGCGCCACCCAGCCCCCCCTCACCCGACCACCGCGTCACCGCTTTCGCCACAGCGCATTGTCGCCACCCTCGCGATTCTCGCCGTGTTGATTTTCTCCAAATATTTCTACCTGGCCTGCCTCGGTAGCTATTACACGTTCTATCTCATCGAGACCTTTCAAGTCTCGGTCCAAAACGCCCAGTTGCTCCTCTTCCTGTTCCTCGCCGCCGTCGCCGCCGGCACGATCATCGGCGGTCCCATCGGTGACCGCATCGGCCGGAAAGCCGTCATTTGGGTCTCCATTTTGGGTGCCGCGCCCTTCGCACTTCTCCTTCCCTACGCGAATCTCTTCTGGTGCGCCGCGCTCACCGTCGTCATCGGCGTCGTCCTCGCTTCCGCGTTCTCCGCCATTCTCGTTTACGCGCAGGAGCTCCTCCCGAACCGCGTCGGCCTCGTCTCCGGTCTCTTCTTCGGTTTGGCGTTTGGCATGGGTGGAATCGGCTCCGCCGCCCTCGGTCATCTCGCCGACCACACCAGTATCCCATTTATTTTTCAGCTCTGCTCCTATTTGCTTCTCCTCGGCCTCCTCACCGCCTTTCTGCCGGACGTCGGCCGGCGCCATTCTGCCTGACCCTGACGTTTGTGCTCGCCACGTTCGCCCCATCACCCCGTCTTCTCCAGACCCCGCTGCCACAAATTTCCGCTTGAAGCCTTCCTCACTTTTCGTTTTTTCCCGAATTTATCTTTTTTAAACGACGGAACTTTCCTTTTCGCCTTTTTTCCCAACCCGCTCCGCTCCCACTTTTCCCCTCCCACTTTTCCCCATGATTGAAGTCAAAGGTCTCGTAAAAACCTACGGTCCCAAACGCGCCGTCGATGGCGTCTCTTTCCGCGTCAACCGCGGTGACATCCTTGGCTTCCTCGGCCCCAACGGCGCCGGCAAGTCCACCACGATGAAGATGATCACCGGCTTCCTTCGCCCGGATTCCGGCACCGCCACCGTCGATGGCATCGACGTGACCGTCGACCCCGTCGCCGTAAAACGAAAGCTCGGCTATCTCCCCGAGAGCGCCCCCGCCTACCCCGAGATGACCGTCGAGGAATTCCTCGGCTTCATCGCCGAGGTCCGCGGCTTCCGCTCCGCCACCGCCAAACGCGCCCAAGTCGACCGCGCCATCGGCCTCACCCATCTCGCCCCTGTCCGCAAGCAGACCATTGAAACCCTCTCAAAGGGTTTCAAACAGCGCGTCGGCTTCGCCCAAGCCCTCCTCCATGACCCCGGCGTCCTCGTCCTCGACGAACCCACCGACGGCCTCGACCCGAATCAGAAGAACGAGGTCCGCTCGCTCATCAAAGCGATGGCCGTCGAGAAAGCCGTGATCCTGTCGACGCACATCCTGGAGGAAGTGGACGCCATCTGCAATCGGGTGATTATCATCTCCCAAGGCAAAGTCGTCGCCGACGAGACCCCCGCTTCGCTGCACGCGCGCAAGCCCGGCGCTCGCCTCGACGAAATCTTCCGCACCCTCACGGCCTCGGACGTTTAATCCGCCTCCCTTGTCGGAGCTTGCTTGCAGGCGATTCGGCCCTGCCCATCGCGAGCGAGCTCGCTCCTACCGCCACTCCTTTTCCCTTTTTCCCATGACCCAGATTTCCCCCATCTTCAAACGCGAGTTCTTCGGCTATTTCCGCTCGCCCGTCGCCTACGTTTTTCTCGTCGTCTTCTCCGTCGCCAGTATCGGCCTCGCCTTCTTCGTCGGCGGCTTCTTCAAAGCCAACCAAGCGACGATGCAGAGCTACTTCACGTTTTATCCGTGGCTGTTCCTCTTCCTCATTCCCGCCGCCGGCATGCGCCTCTGGTCCGAGGAAAAGCGCACCGGCACCGTCGAACTCCTCTTCACCCTCCCCATCACGACGCTGGAGGCTGTCCTCGGAAAATTCCTCGCCGCCTGGGCCTTCCTCACCCTCGCGATTCTCCTCAGCCTTCCCCTCGCCGGCACCGTCGCCTACCTCGGCTCACCCGACTGGGGCGTCATCGCCAGCACCTATTTTGGCGGCGTCCTCATGGCCGGCAGTTACCTCGGCGTTTGCTCGCTGACGTCTGCGCTCACGAAAAACCAAGTCATCAGTTTCGTCATCAGCGTCGTCGCCTGTCTCGCCCTCCTCTTTTTAGGGTGGAGCGTCTTCTCCGAGGTGCTCGGCTCGATCTTCCCCGTCTGGCTCGTCGATCTCCTCTCAAACTTCAGCTTCATCACCCACTTCGACGCGTTCACCAAGGGCATCATCGATCCCAAGGACGTCGTGTTCTTCCTCTCCCTGATGGGCTTCACCCTCTTCCTCAACGTCGTCGCCCTCGAACGCTGATCCGTTCTATCCGTTCCCCCATTTCTCAATTTTTCGCCTTTTCGATTCTCCGATGAAACTCAGCGCCAAAGCCCTCGCCATCGTCCTCCTCTTTGTCGGCCTCGTGCTCGTCAACTACCTCGCGTCGTCGCTCCCCGCGCGTCTCGATTTGACCGCCGACTCCATCTACTCCCTTTCCACCGGCACCAAGACCATGCTCGGCAAGATCGAGGAGCCCGTCGTCATCGACCTCTACTTCTCCAAGGACGCCTCCGGCCTCCCCATTCAATACAAGAACTACGCCACCCGCGTGCAGGAGATGCTCCGCCAATACGTCCGCGCCGGACGCGGCAAGCTCACCCTCAACGTCATCACGCCGCGCGCCGACACCCCGGACGAGGAGAAAGCCACCGCCGCCGGTCTCACTCCTCAAGTTTCCCAACAGGGCGGCGAGCAATTCTTCTTCGGCCTCGTCGTCACCCAAGCTGACCAACAGAAAAACATCCCCGCCTTCGCCCCGCAGCGCGAACAGTTCCTCGAATACGATCTCTCGAAACTCGTCTACAGCGTCCAGCAGATCAACAAGCCCAAGCTCGGCCTCCTCACCAGCCTTCCGCTGCAGGGCACCAGCCCGCAGGAAATGCAAATGATGATGATGATGCGCCGTCAGCCGCAGCCGTCACAGATGGTAATCAGCGAACTCGAACAGTCCTTCACCATTGTCAAAATCGAGGACTCGGCGACCGAACTTCCCGCCGGTCTCGAAGCCCTCGCCGTCATTCACCCGCAAAACGTCTCGAACAAACTCCAGTTCGCCATCGATCAATTCATCCTCGGCGGCAAACCCGTCTTCCTCGCGGTCGATCCGGCGTCACAACACTTCAAGCGCCAGGCCAACCCGCAGCAACAGATGATGGGCCAGCCCACACCCAGCGTCTCCAGCGATCTCCCGACCCTCCTCAGCGCCTACGGCATCGCCTACAACCCTCAGAATATCGTCGGCGACAACGACAACCCTCTCCCCGTCGGCGGCCAGGGCAACCAAGTCGTCCGCATGCCCACGTGGCTGAGCCTGCGCAAAGAAAACTTCAGCGCGACCGCCCTGCCCACCGCCCAACTCAAAACCGCTTGGTTCATCGAATCCGGCAGCCTCTCCGCCAAACCCGGCAGCACCCTCACCTTCAAACCTCTGATCGAAACCTCGGCCGCCGGCGGCGAAATCCCCGCCATGATGCTGCAGTTCGCCCAGCCTGACGATATCGCGAAACAAATCACGCCGTCCGGCAAGAAGACCATCGCCGCCCTCGTCACCGGCAAGTTCAAGACCGCCTTCCCCGACGGCGCGCCAAAAGATGAACCAAAGAAAGATGATCCCTCGAAGCCACCGACCCCTCCCGCGCCGCCGCCCGCCGCCTCCGGTCCCGCGCTCACCGAGTCCAAAGCAACCTCCACCCTCTTCGTCATCGCCGACACCGACTGGCTCTTCGACGACTACAGCCTCCGCAAGATGAACTTCTTCGGCCAAACCGCCGTCGAACCCTACAACGATAATCTCTCCTTCGCCTCCAACACCCTCGAGTTTCTCGGCGGCTCGCAAGACCTCATCAGCATCCGTGGCAAAGGCAGCTCGATCCGTCCCTTCACCGTCGTCCGCGAGATGGAGATCGAGGCTCAGAAAAAATTCCAAACGCGGCTCACCGCGCTCGATGCCCGTCTCGCGGAAGTGAACAAAAAACTCACGGAAATGCAGGGCAAGAAAACTGAAGGCAACCGCCTGATCGCCACGCCCGAGATGGCCAAAGCCATTGCCGAGTTCCAAAAAGAACAGGCGACGATGAACGGCGAACGCCGCCAAATCCGCCGCGCCCTCCGCGAAGACATCGACGGCCTCGAGAAAAAACTCCTCACCTTGAATCTCCTCGCCACCCCCGTCCTCGTCGGCGCCTTCAGCCTCTGGTTCTACCGCCGTCGCAAGCAGTAGGGCGAGGTCTCCGACCCGCCCTCCGGCGGCGGTTTCCAACCGCCGTCCCTCCGTGCTCTCAACGCTCAGCTCTCCGCTCTCAACGCTCAGTCCCCTCCCGTCCGCTATCCGATGAAACTGAAATCCATCGTCCGCACCATCGCCATTCTCGCCGCGCTCTCCGCCGTCGCCTTCTTCGCGACCCGCCCCACGCCCGCGCCGGTCGCCGACACCCGTGTCGGCCAACCACTGGCTGACCGCGCCATCGTCGAAAAGGCCACCAAGCTCCGTCTCAACGACCAAGGCAAGACCGTCACCCTCGTCCGCCAAGCCGACGCCACGTGGAAGGTCGCGTCGTATCACGATTTCCCTGCCGACTTCTCGAAGCTCGCCACCTTCATCGGCAGCCTCACCGACGCAAAACTCGAACGCCTCGTCACCAGCAGCCCTGCCCGCATCGCCCTGCTCGAGTTTAAGGACACCAAAATCGAGCTGCTCGATGCCACCGACAAAGAGCTTTGGACCGTCACGCTCGGAAAAAATCCCGACACCGGCAGTGGCCGCTACGTTCGCTACGGCGCCGAAGCCAAAGCGTTCCTCGCCAGCCTCAGCGCCTACCTCGACACGGATTCCAAAAATTGGGCCAACACCGAACTCCTCGCCCTCAAGGTCGACGACGTCGCCAAGATTGAAATCCCCTTCGCAGCGGCGAACGCCAGCGAGCCGACGTCCCTTACCCTCTCGCGCGCCACGAAAGACGCCCCGTGGACCGCCGAGAAAACTCCCGACGGCCAGAAACTCAAAGCCGACAAAATTGCGGCCGTGCTCAGCTCGCTCTCCAGTATCCGTTTTTCTGAAACGAACGATCTCACCGATGCGAACGCCGTCGCCGCCAAAGCCAACGAGCGCCTCTTCAAAATCGAAACCTTCGACAAAAAAGTCCTGAAGATCGCCCTCGGCCGAAAGCCCGAAGAGAAAAAACTGAAACCCATCACCCCGCCCGCTGAAGGCCAGTCCGCCCTCTCCAGCTTGGGTACCGCCGCCGACATGTTGAAAAAAGACGCCGATGGAAAACCCGCCGAACCCGCGAAGCCGATCGCGCCCGAGTTTGAAACCATCCCCGCCGGCCCGGTCTTCGTGAGCATTTCGCACAGCGATGGCGCGACGGCCCCCGTGAACGCGCTCATGCAAAAGCGTGCCTTCCAAATCTCCGACTACACCTTCACGAGTCTCCCGCAGAAATCCGACGAACTCTTCGAACCCGCCCCCGACGCCGCCCCCGCCAAGCCCGACGAGAAAAAAGTCCCGTAAGCTCGATT
>Ga0049084_10000223_pt1 | contig 21818 bp, 18 predicted proteins | sample GreLakmeON33MSRF_FD_66720 | JGI IMG/M metagenome (GOLD analysis project Ga0049084, IMG submission 66720) | Freshwater lentic microbial communities from great Laurentian Lakes, MI, USA - Great Lakes metaG ON33MSRF | ecosystem: Environmental > Aquatic > Freshwater > Lake | place: Great Lakes... | reverse complement strand
GCCGGCAACAGCGACGGCAGTCCCGTGGAAACGCAGCGGGTGAGCAAGGTGGATTTTCGGTATTCGACCAACGCGGCCTTGAGCGCCACCAACTGGATCAAGATCACCAACAACGTGACCCTGACCAACGGCTTCCTGCGACTTGACGACACGAACGCGATCCAGGCGCGGCGGTTTTACATCACCGTGGAAAAATCGTGACGTGGCGGCGAGGTCGCGAGCCGGTGCTCAGTTTCGGACCTGACCCGTGCCCAGACCGATCCATTTGTAGCTGGTCAATTCCTCCAACCCCATCGGCCCGCGCGCGCCGATCTTGTCGGTACTGATGCCGATTTCCGCGCCCATGCCAAATTCGCCGCCGTCGGTGAAGCGGGTGGAGGCGTTCCAATACACCGCCGCGCTGTCCACTTCCGCGAGAAATTTTTTCGCGGTGGCCTCGTTGCGGGTCACGATGCTGTCGCTGTGCGCGCTGCCGTAATGCGTGATGTGGTCAATGGCCGCCGCGACGCCGTCCACGACCCGGACGTTCAGGATGTAGTCGTTGTATTCGGTGAAGTAGTCCGCGTCGGTGGCGGCTTTCAACGTGGAGCGCGGAGCGCGGAGTGCGGAGCGCAAAATGCCGAGCGACGCGGCATCGCAACGCAGTTCCACATTTTTTTCGGCCAACTGTGTCTCGATGGCGGGCAAGAATTTTTCCGCAATCGATTGGTCCACGAGCAGGGTTTCCGCCGCGTTACAGGTGGAGGGGCGCTGGCATTTGGCGTTGAAAATGATTTCCCCGGCCATGGCCAAATCCGCGTCGCGATCCACGAAGACGTGGCAGACGCCCTTGTAATGTTTGATGACGGGCACCTTGCTGCATTCGGCCACGGCGCGGATGAGGCCCTCGCCACCGCGCGGCATGCAGAGATCGACGTATTGCGGGAGCGAGAGCAGGGCGGGGATGGCCTCGCGGTCGGTGGTGGGCACGACCTGGATGGCGTGGGCGGGAAATGTCGGGAGATGCTTGCGCGCGGCCTGCACCATCGTTTCGGCGATGAGCGTGTTCGAGTGCAGCGCCTCCTTGCCGCCGCGCAGGATGGTGGCGTTGCTGGTCTTGAAGCAGAGGCTGGCGGCGTCGGCGGTGACGTTCGGGCGCGATTCGTAGATGATGACGACGACGCCGATGGGCACGGAGATTTTTTGGAGGCGCAGGCCGTTTGGGGGCGTGCGGTCGTCGAGGATTTTTCCGACGGGATCGGGCAGTGCAGCGACATCACGCAAGCCCTGCGCCATCGCGGCGATGCGCCGGTCGTCGAGCTTCAAACGGTCGAGCATCGCGGCGGAGAGGGCCATTTGCTTGGCGGTTTCCAAGTCGCGGGCGTTGGCGGCGATCAGCGCGGCGCTGGCGGCGTCGAGCGCGCCGGCCATCGCGAGGAGGCAGGAATTTTTCTCGGCGGTGGTGAGCCGGGCTAGTTCGCGCGCGGCGGTTTTGGCCTGGCGGGCGAGTTTGGTCATCTGTTCCAACAACGTCATGGCGCGAGGATACGGCAAAACGCCAAAGGGAAAAGCGGATTCAGCGCCGGCTGATCCAGACGAGTGTGCCGCCCGGCACCAGGTCGAACAGCGGCAATAAATCGGCGGCGGCGAGATGCAGGCAGCCGCGAGAGGCCGGACAGCCCAGCGTGCTTTCGTCCCCGATGCCGTGGATATAAATATAGCGGGCGTAGGTATCGACTTCACCGCCGCGATTGAAGCCGGGTTCCAGGCCTTCGAGCCAGAGGATGCGATGAGCGATGGGGGCGCGGGGATGGCCTTGCGAAATGAGTCCGACGGCGCGGCGGCTGGCGAAGACGGTGCCGACGGGGTGCCCAGCGCCGATTTTTTTGGCGATGCGATGGAGTCCGAGAGGAGTTTGATTTGAGCTGGCGATCTGGCCGGTGCCGAAGCGGGAGGTGGAGAGGATGAGTTCCTGTTTGAGATGGTAGCTGGGGAATGTCTGCCGGGAGCCGGGTGGTTCGAACTGTTCAAAGACGCGCAATCGCTGGCGAGCGACGCTGGCGATGAGGAGCCAGCGGGTGGGGCGGACGTCCCATCGGAGGCAGGCGCGGGCCAGGGCGGCGGGTGGCTTTGCGTTGTTGGCGGGCGCTGGCATGATGGGGCACACTTTTTGGGGAAGAGGGAAGGCGGTCGAGAAAAATATTTAAGGAGGGCGTGAGCAGGGCTTGGCGGAGCCCTGCAAAAAAAAAGTGAAAAACTTTTGACACGGATTCCCGGCTTGGGATAATCTCGCCATTCAGTCGTCGGGCCGAGAAACTAAAAACAGTCAGAAGCCCCGGAATTTTTAACAAGAAAAACTAGGGCTGACGGGCTTTTTTCGTTTTCAGGCATCAGGATGCAGAATGTGCGATGCAAAAAGCAATTTGGATTGCCCATGTAGCTCAGTCGGTAGAGCACGTCCTTGGTAAGGACGAGGTCATCAGTTCGATCCTGATCATGGGCTCCAGTATTTTGGTGAAACATAAACGAAACAAATAGCAGAGGATAGTATGGCAAAAGAAAATTTTCAACGGACCAAACCGCATGTGAACATCGGCACGATCGGCCACGTCGATCATGGCAAATCGACGCTCACCGCAGCCATTGTCGAAGTTCAGCACCGCAAAGGTCTGGCCCCGGCGATCAGCTACGCGGACATCACCAAGGGTGGCACAGTGCGTGACGACACCAAGACGGTCACCATCGCCGTTTCGCATGTCGAATATGAAAGCCCGCTGCGCCACTACGCGCACGTCGATTGCCCCGGCCATGCCGACTACGTCAAGAACATGATCACCGGCGCGGCCCAGATGGACGGCGCGATTCTCGTGGTCAGTGCTGCCGACGGCCCGATGCCGCAGACGCGTGAACACATTCTGCTCGCCCGCCAGGTCGGCGTGCCGGCCATCGTGGTGTTCCTGAACAAGGTCGATCTCGTTGATGATCCGGAGTTGCTGGACCTCGTCGAGATGGAAATCCGAGACCTGCTCACCAAGTATCAATTCCCCGGCGACACAACCCCCATCATCCGGGGCAGCGCGACGGCCGCCTTGGCGGCCAAGCCGGAAGGTGAGAAGGCCATCGCGGATTTGCTGAACGCCGTGGATACGTTTATTCCAGTGCCGCCGCGCGAAATCGACAAGCCGTTCCTAATGTGCATTGAGGACGTTTTCAACATTGAAGGTCGTGGCACCGTGGTGACCGGACGTGTCGAACGTGGCGAGCTTGCCAAAATGTCGGAAGTAGAAATCGTCGGCCTGAAGGAGACGCGCAAGACGACGGCAACGGACATCGAGGCGTTCCGCAAGTTGCTGGACAAGGCGACCGCTGGCGACAACGTGGGCGTGCTGCTTCGTGGTACCAAGAAGGAAGAAGTTGAGCGCGGCATGGTGCTGGCCAAGCCCGGTTCCATCACCCCCTACATGAAGTTCAAGGCGGAAGTTTACGTTCTCTCCAAAGATGAGGGCGGCCGTCACACGCCGTTCTTTAACAAATACCGTCCACAATTTTATTTCCGCACCTCGGACGTGACGGGCAACGTCACGCTGCCGGAGGGTGTCGAAATGGTCATGCCGGGGGACAATGTCTCGGTGGACGTGGAACTGATCGTGCCGGTGGCCATGGAAAAGGGCCAGCGTTTTGCCATTCGTGAGGGCGGCCGGACCATTGGCGCCGGTCGCGTGAGCGATGTGATCGATGTGGCGAAGTAATTCGTCACGCCAAAAACAATGTCGCGGGGGGCGCGCAGGGGTCCCCCGCATTTTTCGTCTGAACAATATATTAAAAAATCACTCGGCAGCGTAGGGCGGTAGCTCAATTGGTAGAGTAGCGGTCTCCAAAACCGTTGGTTGGGGGTTCGATTCCCTCCCGCCCTGCCAAGTCAAACCCGGAGGGGTGGCAGAGTGGTCTATCGCGGCGGTCTTGAAAACCGCTTTGGGGTAACACCCAACGGGGGTTCGAATCCCTCCCCCTCCGCCATAATAAAACTGTGAACTTTTACGTGAAATTAGGACTAGTCGCCGCCGTGGTCGGGGGCCTGTTTGCCTTACTCTGGGCGAAAGGCTATTTGCTGCGCCTGTCCAACTACGTGGGTGAAACTCGCGAAGAACTGAAGAAATGCACCTGGCCGACCTGGGACGAGTTGAAGGGATCGACCGCCGTGGTGCTGATCTCCATGCTCCTGTTGGGCGTTTTCACTATCGGCATCGATTTTGTCATCACCCTGTTTGTGCGGGGCGTCATCCAGTAACAACTGATTTTACCCATGCAAAGCCAGTGGTTTGTCATCCATACGCTGTCCGGCCAAGAACAGAAGGTCAAGGACAGCATCGAGCGGCGCATCAAGACCGAGGAGATGGGCGAGTACATCAAGGAAGTGATGGTGCCGATGGAAAAAGTCGCCGAGGTCCGCAGCGGCAAAAAAACCGTAACCAGCCGCAAGTTGCATCCGGGCTACGTCTATATCGACGTGGTGCTGCTCGACGACAACAAGCGCGTGCTCGATAAGCCGTGGTATTTCGTCCGCGAGACGCAGGGCATCATCGGGTTTGTCGGCGGCGAGCGGCCGATCTCGGTGACACCGGAAGAAATCGCCGTCATCAAGGCGGTGGTCATGGAATCGGAAGATACTGAGAAGCCGAAGGTCAATTTTGAAGTCGGTGAAACGGTGAAGATCAACGACGGGCCGTTCCTCAACTTCAGCGGCAACATTGAGGAAATCGAACCGGATCGCGGCAAGCTTAAAGTCACGGTCAACATTTTTGGACGCAACACGCCGGTGGAACTGGAATACTGGCAGGTCGAAAAAGCATAACAAATTTTTATGGCAAAGAAGAAAACAGGCGAAATCAAACTGCAGATTGCGGCGGGCCAGGCGAACCCCGCGCCGCCCGTCGGCCCCGCGCTCGGCCAGCACGGCGTCAACATCATGGCCTTCTGCAAAGAGTTCAACGCCGTCACCAAGGAACAGGCCGGCCTGATCATCCCGGTGGTCATCTCCGTCTTTCAGGACAAGTCCTTCACCTTCATCACCAAGTCGCCGCCCGCATCGATCCTCCTCAAGAAGGCCGCCGGCATCGCCTCCGGGGCCAAGACGCCGAACAAGGAAAAAGTCGGCAAGGTCACGCGCAAGCAGGTGCTGGAAATCGTGAAGATCAAGTTCAAAGACATGAATACGACGACCGAAGAAGGCGCCTTCAAGGTCATCTCTGGAACTGCCCGCAGCATGGGCATTGAAATTGTCGGTTAAACCTAAACGCGGGAGGGCGCAGGCCCGATAACACCGCTTAATAAACATGCAACCACACAGCAAACGTTACAAAAAAAGCCTCGAAGCCGTGGATGGAAAGAAATTCTATCCGTTGAAATCCGCCGTCGAAGTTCTGGCCAAATTTCCCAAGGCCAAGTTCAATGAAACCGTCGATCTCGCCTTCCGTCTCGGCGTGGACGCCAAGCAGTCCGATCAGATGGTGCGCGGCACCGTTCCGCTTCCGCACGGCAGCGGCAAGACCGTGAAAGTTCTAGTCTTCGCCAAGGGCGGAGCCGCCGCCGATGCCGCCCGGGCCGCCGGTGCGGAGTTCGTCGGCTTCGACGACCTCATCAAGAAGTGCATCGAAGGCTGGAATGATTTTGACGTGGCCATCGCCACGCCCGACGCCATGAGCGAAGTCCGCAAGCTCGGCAAAGTGCTCGGACCGCGGGGCCTGATGCCGAATCCGAAGACCGGCACGGTGACCGAAGACACCGCCCGGGCCGTCAAAGAAGTCAAGGCCGGCCGCGTCGAATTCAAGATCGACAAGGCCGGCAACATCCACGTTCCCGTCGGCAAGGTCTCGTTCGCGCCGGTGCAGATCGAGGAAAACGCCCGTGCCGTCATCGAGGCGGTGGCCAAGGCTAGACCGTCTGGCGTCAAGGGCACTTTCATGCAAAGCTGCACGATCTCCGCGACGATGAGTCCCGGCGTGCGCATCGACCTGAAAGAATTTCAGGCGGCTGTTTAACCCTTTATCCGAGAAAAATCATGCGTGCCGAAAAACAATTTATTTCCAACGAGTATGTCGCCCGGTTGAACGCCTCGCCGTTCTTCATCGTGGTGGATTACACCGGTCTGAAAGTCGGGCCGATCACCGAACTACGCAAACGGCTCGTCAAGGCTGGCGCGGAGATTCACGTCGTCAAGAACTCCATCTTCCGTCTCGCGGCCAAGGAAGCCGGCGTCGCCGATCTGGGCGCCACTCTGACCGGACAGATCGCCGTGGTCACCGGCCAGCGGGACGTTTCCGCCGCCGCCAAGATCGTCAAATCATTTCACGCCGAGTTCGACAAGCCGAAGGTTAAGTTCGGCTACTTGAACAGCCAGCGCCTGGAAGCCGCCACCATCGCGGTACTCGCCGACCTGCCGCCGATCGAAGTCTTGCGCAGCAAACTGCTCGGATTGTTAAACACGCCGGCCACGAGCCTAGTGCGATTGCTCAACACTCCGGCGACCCAGCTCGCGCGTGTCCTGCAGGCCCGCGTGGAAAAGGGCTAGACACAATTTGGGTTCCCGGCCGGGAGCCAAACACTTTCGCCGTCGTTCTAAGCCAACGGCGGCGGAAACAAACCAACAACAACAAAGTAAATCGTCGGTTCACGGGCAGTGGACTGAAATCATTCGCGGCCGCGGGTGACGACGAGACTGAAAGGTAACATGGCTGACATCGCAAACATCGTAGCAGAACTGAGCAAATTGACCGTGGTTGAGACCGCGGAACTCGTCAAAGCATTGGAAACCTCGTGGGGCGTGACTGCCGCCGCGCCGGTCGCCGCCGCCGCCGCAGGTGCTGCCGCTGGTGGACCCGCCGCTCCGGCCGCCGAAGCGCAGACCACGTTCGACGTGATTCTCGTTTCCGCCCCGGCGGACAAGAAGATCGCCGCCATCAAAGCCGTGCGTGAAGTGAAGGCCGGTCTCGGTCTCGCCGACGCGAAGGCTCTCGTGGAAGGCGCGCCGAAGACCGTGCTGGAAGGCGCGAACAAGGCGGACGCCGAAGCCGCCAAGAAGAAGCTGGAAGAAGCCGGCGCGAAGGTTGAACTCAAGTAAATTTGAGCGCAAGGGGGCGGTGGGTTGTCTCACCGCCCCTGAATAAAATTTTAGAAGAAATCGAGAACCAGTTGTATATCCGTAACCATTTACGGAAGTCAGGTCGGTCGGAATGGCAAGTTTCCCGCCAGCAGCGGGCGCTTGCCTTGTGTCGTTTGTCAAAAACAACGGCCGGGCGTCTGTAGTTCAGACGACGGCCAATGAGCAAAGGTCAAAATGTCATCGCGAGCCACTGAAAGAATCAATTTCGGCAAAATTAAAGAGATCATCGTGCCGCCGAATCTCATCGAGCTGCAGACTAATTCGTATCGCGAATTCCTCCAGTCCGACCTCTCGCCCTCCAAGCGCAAGAACGCCGGCCTAGAAGCCGTCTTCACCGAGGTCTTCCCGATTGAAAGCTACGACGGCAAGTGCGTGCTCGATTTCGACAGCTACGACATCGGCGAACCGAAGAACGACTGGCTCGAGTGTCTGCGCGAAGGCATCACCTACGGCGCGCCGCTCTATGTCACCTTCAAGCTGAAGGAGGAAAAGGGCGCGAAGGAGGAAAAAGTGTTCATGGGCGAACTGCCGCTCATGACCCCGCAGGGCACCTTCGTCATCAACGGCGCCGAGCGCGTCATCGTCAGCCAGCTCCACCGCTCGCCCGGTCTCGCCTTCGAGGCCACGCAGCATCCGAACGGCAAGATGCTCCACAGCTTCCGCATCATTCCCGACCGCGGCTCTTGGTATGAGGCGCAGTTTGACACCAGCGACCTGCTCTACGTTTATCTCGACCGCAAAAAACGCCGCCGCAAATTTCTCACGACCACCTTTTTCCGCGCGCTCGGCTACGGGACGGACGCGGACATTCTCAAGCTGTTCTATGACATCGAGGAGTTGACGGTCAAAGAGGCCGAGAAGCTCGATGACATCCAGAACAAGGTCCTGATCGAGGACGCGATGGACGACGACAAGGGCATCGTCGTGGCCCGCGCCTTCGAGCCGCTCTCCAAGGCGGTCGTCAAGCAGATCGCCGAACTCGGCGTGAACAAGATCAAGGTCGTCGATACCACGGTGGATGATGGCATCATCATCAAGTGCATGAAGAAGGATCCGACCAAGAACGAGGAAGAGGCGTTGAAGGACATTTACCGCCGCCTCCGCCCCGGCGATCCGCCGACCGCCGCCAACGCCCGCGCTCTCATCAAGCGTCTCTTCTTTGATCCGAAGCGCTACGATCTCGGCCGCGTCGGTCGTTACAAAATTCATCAGAAGCTCGGCATCAAAGACCCGACCGACTCGCGCATTTTGACTAAGGAAGACTTGGTCGCCGCGACAAAATATCTGCTCCGCCTGAAAAAGGGCGAAGGCAGCCTGGACGACATCGACCACCTCGGCAGCCGCCGCATCCGCACCGTGGGCGAACTCCTCGCCAACCAGTGCCGCGTCGGCCTGGCCCGCACCGAGCGCCTCGTCAAGGAGCGCATGACACTGTTCGATCAGAGCCTCGAAAGCATGACGCCGCAGAAGCTCATCAATCCGAAGGCGCTCTCCGCCGTGATCCGTGATTTCTTCGGACGCAGCCAACTCTCGCAGTTCATGGATCAGATCAACCCGCTCGCCGAACTGACCCACAAACGCCGCTTGTCGGCGCTCGGGCCTGGGGGTCTCTCCCGCGACCGCGCCGGCTTTGAAGTCCGCGACGTGCATCCGTCCCACTACGGGCGCATCTGCCCGGTGGAAACGCCCGAAGGCCCGAACATCGGCCTCATCGCCTCGCTCGCGACCTTCGCGCGCGTGAATGATTTCGGCTTCCTCGAAACGCCTTACCGCAAGTGCGAGAAGGGCCGCGTCACCAATCATATTGACTACCTCACCGCCGATCGCGAAGAGCAGTTCATCGTCGCCCAGGCCAACGCGCAGATTGATGACAAGGGTCATTTCACGACCAAGACCGTCACTTGCCGCGCGAAAACCGACTTCGTGGACGTCGATCCGGACCGCGTGGACTACATGGATGTGTCGCCCAAGCAACTCGTCTCCGTGGCCGCGTCGCTCATTCCGTTCCTCGAACACGACGACGCGAACCGCGCGTTGATGGGGTCCAACATGCAGCGCCAGGCCGTGCCGCTCCTTGTCACCGAGGCGCCGCTCGTCGCCACCGGCTTGGAAGACCGCGTGGCCCGCGACTCGCGCGCCATCATCGTGGCCGAAGAGGCCGGCAAGGTCGCCGCCGTCAACGGTAACCAGGTCATCATCACCGAGGACGGCAAGCTGCCCGACGGCAAAAAGAAAATTAAGCACGACCCGGCCAACGGCGTCTGGGTTTACCCCGTCCGCAAATTCATGCGCTCGAACGCCGCCACCTGCATCAACCAGAAGATCGTGGTGGCGAAGGGCGATTCCATCAAGAAAGGCCAGATCATCGCCGACGGTCCCTGCACGCAGGGCGGCGAACTGGCGCTCGGCCGGAACGTGCTCTGCGCGTTCATGCCGTGGAACGGCTACAACTTCGAGGACGCCATCCTGATCAGCGAGAAGATTGTGAAGGACGACATCTTCACCTCGATTCACATCGATGAATTCGAGGTCGGCGCACGCGACACCAAGCTCGGGCCGGAAGAAATCACCCGCGACATTCCGAACCTCGGCGACGAGGCGCTCAAGAACCTCGGGGCCGACGGCGTCATCCGCGTCGGCGCGGAAGTGAAGCCCGGCGACATTCTCGTTGGCAAGATCACGCCGAAGTCCGAAACTGAACTCGCGCCGGAAGAGCGTCTGCTCCGCGCCATTTTCGGCGAGAAAGCCGCCGACGTGAAGGACACCTCGCTGAAGGTTCCTTCCGGCACCTACGGCATCGTCATGGACGTGAAGGTCTCCTCAAAGAAGGAACAGTCCGGCAACGAACGCGTGGCCGAAAAGGTCGTGGGCGGCGAGGCCAAGAAGGCGGCCAAGCAGGTCCAGGAAGATCACAAGGCCAAGCTCGATGAACTGCGCGAGCAGTTAACCGAGGCCTTGAGCAACATCCTGCTCGGCGAGAAAATTCCGCTCGACGTGGTCAACAGCGAGACCGGCGAGATCATCATCCCGGCCAACCGCAAGATCACCAAGACGCTCCTGCGCAAGTTGGCCAGCGTCTATGACCGCATCGAGATCGATCCCTCCCCGATCCGCAACAAGATCAACGAAATCATCGGGCAGTTTAAGAAGAAATTCGAGGATCTGCAGATGCAGTACGACCAGGAAATGGAACGGGTCGAGGCCGGTGATGAAGTCGATGTGGGCATCATCAAGCAGGTGAAAGTTTATATCGCCTCCAAGCGCAAGCTCTCCGTCGGCGACAAGATGGCCGGACGCCACGGTAACAAGGGCGTCGTCGCTAAGATTGTTTCCGAGGCGGACATGCCGTTCCTCGCGGACGGCACGCCGGTGGAAATCGTCCTGAACCCGCTGGGCGTGCCTTCGCGCATGAACGTCGGACAGGTGCTCGAAACGCATCTGGGCTGGGCGGCGAAGCTGCTCGGCTTGAAGTTCGCCACGCCGGTCTTTGATGGCATCAAGGAAAAGGACATTCGCGGCTATCTGAAAGAAGCCGGCCTGCCGGAACACGCCAAGGTCCGCCTGACCGATGGCCGCTCCGGCGAACAGTTCGACCAGGAGATTGTCGTCGGCTACATCTACATGATGAAGCTCGGCCACTTGGTCGCGGACAAGATTCACGCCCGCGCCGTCGGGCCGTATTCGCTCGTTACCCAGCAACCGCTGGGCGGCAAGGCGCAATACGGCGGCCAGCGCTTCGGCGAAATGGAAGTGTGGGCCATGGAAGCCTACGGCGCGGCCTACACGCTGCAGGAACTGCTCACCGTCAAGTCTGACGACGTGCAGGGCCGCACGCGCATCTACGAAAGCATCGTCAAAGGCGACAACTGTCTCGAAGCCGGCGTGCCGGAATCGTTCAACGTGCTCGTGAAGGAAATGCAATCGCTCGGCATGGATGTGAAGGTCGGCTACACCAACCAGCTTGACCAGCCTTCCACCGCCGCCACCCTGGCCAGTCTCGGATAATTTAACCTGTCCCGAATCCGGCGGAAGTGCCGCCAACTATTGAATAGTATGATCAACACGAAAGAATCCACGCGCGAACTGCTCGGTCTCGATAAGGTCAACCAGGTGGACCATGTGGCGATTTCCGTCGCCTCCCCCGAAGCCATCCGTTCCTGGTCCAAGGGCGAGGTCAAGAACCCCGAGACCATCAACTACCGCACCTTCAAGCCCGAAAAGGGCGGCCTGTTCTGCGAGCGCATTTTCGGTCCGGTCAAGGACTGGGAATGTTCCTGCGGCAAATATAAACGCATCAAGCATCGCGGCGTCGTCTGCGACCGTTGCGGCGTGGAAGTCACCTTGGCGCGCGTCCGCCGCGAGCGCATGGGCCACATCGAGCTGTCCGTGCCCGTCTCGCACATCTGGTTCTTCAAGTGCATGCCCTCCCGCCTCGGCCTGGTCGTCGATGTGACGGCGCGCAACCTAGAACGGGTCATTTACTACGAGGACTATCTCGTGATCGATCCGAAATCGACGCCGCTCAAGCTGCACCAGTTGCTCAGCGAAAACGAATTTCGCGAGGCGAAGGAAACCTACGGCGCGGAAGCCTTCATCGCCAAGATGGGTGCGGAAGCCGTGCGCGAGGCGCTGGCCAACGTTAATTTGCAGAAGCAGATCGACGCCCTGGAAATCGGGATGACCGAGACCAAGAGCAAGCAGATCCGCAAGAAGATCGCCAAGCGCACCAAGCTGCTCTCGGCGTTTCTCGCCAACAAGGTCCGTCCCGAATGGATGATCCTCACGGTGCTGCCGGTCATTCCGCCGGACCTCCGTCCGCTCGTGCCGCTCGAAGGCGGCCGCTTCGCCACCTCCGACCTGAACGATCTCTACCGGCGCGTCATCAACCGCAACAACCGGTTGAAAAACCTGCTCTCGCTCAAGACGCCCGAAGTCATCATCCGCAACGAAAAGCGCATGTTGCAGGAAGCTGTCGATGCGTTGTTTGACAACGGTCGGCATGGCCGCGCCGTCGCCGGGGCCGGCAACCGCCCGCTCAAATCGCTTTCCGACATGCTCAAGGGCAAGTCCGGCCGTTTCCGCCAGAACCTGCTCGGCAAGCGCGTGGATTATTCCGGCCGCTCCGTCATCGTCATCGGGCCGGAACTCAAGCTCCATCAGTGCGGATTGCCCAAGAAGATGGCGCTCGTTTTGTTCGAGCCGTTCATCATCCGCCGGTTGAAGGAACTCGGTTACGTCCACACCGTGCGCAGCGCCAAGAAAATGATCGAGCGCCAGTCCCCCGAAGTCTGGGACATTCTCGAAGAGGTCACCAAGGGGCATCCGGTGCTGCTCAACCGCGCGCCGACGCTGCATCGTTTGTCGATCCAGGCTTTCGAGCCGATCCTGATCGAAGGCGAGGCCATCCGCATTCATCCGCTCGTCTGCACCGCCTACAACGCGGACTTCGACGGCGATCAGATGGCTGTGCACGTTCCGCTGTCCGTCGAAGCGCAACTGGAGGCGCGCTTGTTGATGATGGCGACGAACAACATTTTCAGCCCGTCCAGCGGCAAGCCGATCATGACGCCGACGCAGGACATCACGCTGGGCTGCTATTACCTCACGGCGGAGCCGCGCAAAGGTGAGCACGCGGCCGGCCGTTTGAAGCTGTTCGGTTCCAAGAGCGAAGTCATCTACGCCTACTCGGACGGCGCGGTGACCACGCATGAGCGGATCAAGCTGGCCAATCCGGATTTCGGCAAGCCCAAGACCGAATACGGCGACTCGGAAAAGAAGGTCATCGAGACCACCGTGGGCCGCGTCATCTTCTCGGAAATCTGGCCTGAAGAAATGGGTTTCCCCAACATCGTCGTCGGCAAGACCCAGCTCGGCACGCTCATCTGGCGCTGCTACAAGATTTGCGGCCACGAGAAAACCGTCGTCACCCTCGACCGGCTCAAGGAACTCGGTTTCCGCGAGGCCACCAAGTCCGGCTGCTCCATCGGCATCGATGACATGATCATCCCGAAGGAAAAAGGCCAAGAGATCGAAAACGCGCAGAAGCAGATCAGCGAGGTGGACAAGCAATATCGCAAGGGTGTCATCACGCCCGGCGAACGCTACAACAAGGTCATCGACATCTGGACGCATTGCACCGACCAGATCGCCAGCGTCATGTTGAAGACGCTCGATTCCAACCAGGGCAAGAAGGAATACAACCCCATCTCCCTGATGGTCGATTCCGGCGCGCGCGGCAACCGCCAGCAGGTCCGCCAGCTCGCCGGCGTGCGCGGCCTCATGGCCAAGCCCAGCGGCGACATCATCGAGAAGCCGATTCTCTCGAACTTCCGCGAGGGCCTGACCGTCCTCGAATACTTCATCTCGACGCACGGCGCCCGCAAGGGTCTCGCCGACACCGCGCTCAAGACCGCCGACTCCGGCTACATGACCCGCAAACTGGTGGACGTTTCCCAGGACGTGATCATCCGCGAGGAAGATTGTGGCACGACCAACGGCATCTGGGTGCAGGCTATCTACGAGGGCGAGGACGAAGTCGTCAAACTGAGCGAGCGGCTCATCGGCCGTTTCTCCTGCGACTCCATCAAGGATCCGCGCAATCCCAAGACCGTCATCATCCGCGCCAACGAGGAGATCGACGAGATCAAGGGCAAGGAAATCGACAAGTCCGGCGTGGAGAAGGTGAAAATTCGCTCCGTGCTCACCTGCGAAAGCAAGCACGGCATCTGCAAAAACTGTTACGGTCGCAATCTCGCGACCGGCGGTCTGATCAAGCTCGGCGAGGCTGTCGGCATCATCGCCGCGCAGTCCATCGGCGAGCCGGGCACGCAGCTTACGATGCGCACCTTCCACATCGGCGGCACGGCTTCCCAGGTCTTCAAGCAGCCGCAGATCAAAGCCAAGTTCGACGGCCTCGCCCGTTACAACGAGCTGCGCCTCGTCGAACTGGAAGATGGCAACAACATTGTCCTGAACAAAAACGGCTCCATTTCCATTCTCGGCGAAGACGGCCGCGAACTGGAAGCCCACAACCTCGTCATCGGCTCGGTCATCTCCGTGGCCAATGGCGGCAAGGTCAAAAAGGGTGAAGCCTTCGTGCAGTGGGATCCGTACAACGTCCCGATTCTCTCGGAGAAGGCGGGCAAGATCAAATTCCACGACATCATCGAGGGTGTGACGATGAAACAGGAAGTCGATACCACGACTCAGCAGGAGGCGATGGTCATCATCGAGCACAAGGAAGATTTACATCCGCAGATCGTCATCACCGACGAGAAGGGCGAGGCCATCGCGAACTATCCGATTCCGTCCGGCGCGCACATCGTCGTCAACGAGCGCGACAAAATTGTCGCTGGCACCCTCATGGCCAAGACGCCGCGCAAGACTTCCAAGACGAAGGACATCACCGGCGGTCTGCCGCGTGTGGCCGAGTTGTTCGAGGCGCGCCGTCCGAAGGACGCCTCGGAAATTTCCAAGATTGACGGCGTGGTTGACTTTGGTTCGAGCGTGCGCGGCAAGCGCTGCGTGGTCATCAAGGACGCGCAGACCGGCACGGAAGAGGAGCACCTCATTCCGATCGGCAAGCACGTCATCGTCTTCAAGGGCGACTTCGTGAAGAAAGGCCAGCAGCTCACCGAAGGGCCGATTGATCCGCATGAAATTCTAGAGGTCTCCGGGCCGCAGGAATTGCAGGAACATCTGGTCAACGAAGTGCAGGAAGTTTACCGCCTCCAAGGCGTGACGATCAACGACAAGCACATCGAGATCATCGTGCGCCAGATGCTCCGCAAGGTCCGTATCACCGAACCGGGCGACACGCAGTTCCTCTGGGGCGAACAGATCGACAAGATCGAGTTCGACAACGAGAACCAGCGCGTCGAGAAAATGGGCGGCAAGCCCGCCGAGGCGCAGCCCGTGCTGCTCGGCATCACCAAGGCCTCCTTGGAAACAGAAAGCTTCCTCAGCGCCGCATCGTTCCAGGACACCACGCGCGTCCTGACCGAGGCCGCGACGCTGGGCAAGGTGGATTATCTTCGGGGCTTCAAGGAAAACGTGATCATGGGTCACATTATTCCGGCGGGCACCGGCTTCGATTACCATCGCAAGGCGCAGCTTCGTCCGCTCGTCGTCCTCGAGGACGAGCCGGAGCCGGCCGAGACCAACCCGTTGTTGGACGAGACGCTGGCGGGCTAAAAATGCGTTTTTCAAAACAGTCCGCAAAGTTTCTCAAATACTTGTTGCAACCGAAAGTCACCTTGATAACATCCGCGCTCCGTTTCCCCAATCGTCGGGACGCGGGCGCAAAAGCCTAATTCGCAATGCCGACAATCAACCAGCTCGTCCGTAAAGGACGTAATAAAGTTCGCAGCAAGTCCAAGTCACCGGCCTTGCAAAACTCGCCGTTTCGCCGTGGCGTCTGCCTGCAGGTCATGACCCGCACGCCGAAGAAACCCAACTCCGCGATGCGGAAGGTGGCCAAGATTCGTTTGACCAACGGATTTGAGATCATCGCCTACATCCCCGACGAAGGGCACAACCTTCAAGAACACTCCATCGTGCTGGTGCGCGGCGGTCGTGTGAAAGATTTGCCCGGTGTGCGTTATCACATCGTCCGTGGCACGCTCGACGCCGGTGGCGTAGAGAAGCGCCGCGTCAGCCGTTCCAAATATGGCGTCAAACGTCCGAAAGCCGCCAAGCCCGCCGCCGCCAAATAATTTTTATGTCCCGACGTCGTCAAGCAGTCAAAAGGCCCTTGGTTCTGGATGCCAAGTTTAACAGTTCACTCGTCACCCGCCTGGTGAACACCGTCATGCAGGATGGCAAGAAGAGCATCGCGCAGCGCATCGTTTACGGCGCGTTCGATTCTATCACCGCCAAGAATCCCGCGTCCAACCCGCTCGAAGTTTTGCAGCGCGCGGTGGACAACGCCAAGCCGCGCCTCGAGGTGAAGCCCCGCCGGGTCGGCGGTGCCACTTATCAAGTGCCGGTGGAAGTGCCGACCGATCGTCAACTCGCCCTGGCCATGCGCTGGCTGGTGGACAACGCCGACGCCCGCAAAGGCATCGCCATGAAGGAGGCGCTGGCGGCTGAAATCATGGAAGCGTTCCAAGGGCAGGGGAATGCCATCCGCAAACGGGACGAAGTTCACAAGATGGCCCAAGCCAACAAAGCATTCGCCCATTTCCGCTGGTAAACATCCGATCAATTTAACCCGCCCCGAAGGCTGCACATCGGGGCGTTTTTATTCTCTGACAAATGGCTGACGACATTAACAAGACGCTCAACGCGCCCGACCGCCAGTATCCGCTGGAACGGACGCGCAACATCGGCATTGCCGCGCACATTGATGCCGGCAAGACGACCACGACCGAGCGCATTCTCTTTTACACCGGGCTGATTCACAAAATCGGCGACGTGGACGACGGTAACACGGTGACCGACTGGATGGAACAGGAACGCGAGCGGGGCATCACGATCACCTCCGCCGCCGTGACGTGCTTCTGGACGCAGAAGACCGCAAAGTCCGGCGAGGACAAAATTTACAAGGCGTTCAACAACATTCCCCATCGGGTCAACATCATTGACACCCCGGGCCATGTGGATTTCACGGCGGAAGTCGAGCGCTCGATGCGCGTGCTTGATGGCGCGGTCGCAGTGTTCTGCGGGGTGGCAGGCGTGCAACCGCAGTCCGAGACCGTCTGGCGCCAGGCGACGAAATACAAGGTGCCGCGCATCGCGTTCGTCAACAAGATGGACCGAATCGGCGCGAATTTTGAAAACGCGCTGAACGACATGCGCACCAAACTGCGTGCGTATGCGTTTCCGATTTTCCTGCCCATCGGGGCCGGTCCGACCGAGGCTGAAGGCAAGATCATTACGGGCGGCTTTGAGGGCGTGATCGATGTGGTCAACCAGAAGGCCGTGAACTGGGGTCCGACTGAGGCCAATGAAGGATTAAATTTCGACGTCACGGAAATTCCGGCCGAACATCAGGAGCGGGCCCAGGCCGCGCTCGCGGAATTGATTGATGCCGTCTCCAACAAGGACGAAGTGATTGCGAACCTTGTGCTCGATGAAAAGCCGATTGACGTGGTGACGCTCAAGGCGGCCATCCGCCGCCTCACCTGCAAGATTGAACTGGTTCCTGTCCTCTGCGGCTCCGCTTTCAAGAAAAAGGGCGTGCAGGTTCTGGTGGATGCCGTGATCGACTATCTGCCCTCGCCGCTCGATGTTCCCAATGCTCAAGGCCACGAGCCGGGCACGGAGAACAAGGTCGAAGTGCTAACCAACGACAACGAAAAATTTTGTTCGCTCGCCTTCAAACTCTGGACGGATCCCTACGCTGGCAAGCTCGTGTTTTTCCGCGTCTATTCTGGTCAACTCAAGAAGGGCGACAACATTTACAACCCGCGCACCCGACGCCGGGAGCGGGTCAGCCGCCTGATGATCATTCAAGGCAGCGAGCGCAAGGACATCAACGAGGTTTACGCTGGTGACATCGCCGCGCTCGTGGGTCTGCGCAACATCACCACCGGCGACACGATCTGCGACGAAGAATTCGACGTGGCGCTCGAACCGCCGACGTTCCCCGAACCGGTCATCAGCATGGCTGTCGAGCCGAAGACCAAGCAGGACCAAGAGAAGATGTCCGAAGGCCTGCAACGGCTCGCGGAAGAAGATCCGACGTTCCGCTGCTTCACTGACAAGGAAACCAGCCAACTCATCATTGCGGGCATGGGTGAGTTACACTTGGAAATCATCATTGACCGGCTCAAGCGCGAATTCAAAGTCGATGCGAACACTGGCGCGCCGCAGATCGCCTATCGCGAAACGATCACCAAGGCCGCCGAGGGCGAAGGCAAATTCATCCGTCAGTCCGGCGGTCGCGGCCAATACGGCCACGCCTGCATCACGCTTGAGCCGAATGAAAAGGGCAAGGGCGTCGAGGTCTTGAACAAGGTCGTCGGTGGTGCGATTCCCAAGGAATACATTCCGGCGGTCATCAACGGCATCGAAGAAGCGATTCGCAGCGGCGTTTACGCCGGCTATCAGGTCATCGACGTGAAAGTGCATGTCGTGGACGGCTCGTTCCACGAAGTGGATTCGAACGAACTCGCGTTCAAGATGGCCGGAATTTTTGCACTGAAGGACGCCTTCAAGAAGGCCGGTCCAATTCTCCTCGAACCGATCATGAAGGTCGAAGTGACCACCCCCGACGAATATCAAGGCGATCTGCTTGGGGACGTGAATCGTCGTCGTGGCATCATCAACGGGATTGACGCGAAGGCCGGACAGACTATTCTCAATGCTCAAGTGCCGCTGGCCGAAATGTTCGGTTACGCCACCGCGATCCGCTCCCTCTCGAAGGGCCGGGCCTCGTATTCGATGGAACCGCTCACCTTCGAGCAGGTGCCGAACAGCGTCCTGAGCACGATTTTGGACACCGCCAACAAACGTCCGGCGGCCCGAACCTGAGTAAACCTTAAACTAAACTGTTCTTTTTATATGGCTGGACAACGCATTCGCATTCGCCTGAAAGCCTTTGACCATCGGGTCATTGACCAATCGGCCCACGACATCGTCGAAACCGTCAAGCGCACCGGCGCCCGCGTCGCGGGACCGATTCCGCTCCCGACGCGCATCGAAAAATTTACCGTGCTGCGCTCGCCGCACTCGGATAAAAAATCCCAGGAAACCTTCGAGCAGCGCACCCACAAGCGTCTCCTCGACATCCTCGACCCCACCGCCAAGACCGTGGATGAACTGAAGAAGCTCAACCTCCCCGCCGGCGTGGACATCACCATCAAAATTTGACCTTATGCTCGGACTACTTGGAAAAAAATTGGGCCAGACCCGCGTCTATGACGCCAGCGGCGCGGCAATCTCCGTCACCATCGTGCTCGCCGGGCCGAACCGGGTCATTCAATGCAAGACCCAGGAAACCGACGGCTATAACGCCGTGCAGCTCGGCTTCTCCGACCAGAAGGAACAGCGCCTCACCAAACCGCTTCTGGGCCATCTCAAGAAGCACAACGCCGCCCCCGTCCGCCGCATCAAGGAATTCCGCGACTTCACCCTCAGCGTGAAGCCGGGCGATGTCATCGGTGCGACCGTGTTCGCTCCGGGCGATTACATCGACGCCATCGGCATCACCAAGGGCCGTGGTTTCGAGGGCGTGATGAAGCGCCACAACTTTCGCGGCGGTGACGCCTCGCACGGTTCCAAAGGCTTCCGTCGCCGTCCTGGCGCCATCGGCCAGCGTTTGTTCCCAGGCACCGTCATGCGCGGCACGAGAATGCCCGGCCACATGGGCCAGGTGCGCCGCACCATTCAGAACCTGGAAGTCATCCAGGTGCGCGAAGCCGACAATCTCCTCCTCATCCGGGGAGCGATTCCGGGCGCGAACGGCGACTACGTCGTCATCCGCGAATCTAAAAAAATTCCCAAGGGCACTGTCAAGAAAGTAGTCGCCCCCGTGAAAGCCAAGGGTGGCAAACCCGTGGCCAAACCCGCCGCCAAAAAGTAACGGACCATGAAGATCACCGTCAAAGACCTCACAGGAAAAAATCAAGGCGAACTGGAAGTGAAGTTCCCGCTGATTGAAAACGGCAAAGGCACGCAAGCCGTGCATGATGTCGTCGTCGCCTACAACGCCGCGCAACGCAGCGGCACCGCCTGCACCAAGACCGCCGGCGAAGTGGCCGGCACCAACCGGAAACCGTGGAAGCAAAAAGGCACTGGCCGCGCCCGCGCCGGCTCCTTCCGCTCCCCCCTCTGGCGCGGCGGCGGCGTGGTCTTCGGACCCAAGCCCCGCGACTTCAGCAAGAAAGTCAACCACGCCACCAACCGCCTCGCCCTCCGCAAGGCCCTCAGCGAACGCCTGCACGCTGGCGACGTTCTCGTGGTGGACGATCTGAAACTCTCCTCGGCCCGGACCAAGGATTTTGTCGGCGTGCTCAACGCGCTGGATTTGAAAACCACCGCGCTGATCGTGGCTGCGACCATTGACCCGAATCTCATGCAGGCTTCCGGCAATGTGGCCCGCGTCGAAGTCACCACCAGCGATTTCCTCAACACCTACCAGGTGCTGCGCAGCGACAAGCTGCTCTTCACCCGCGGCGCCTTTGAGAAACTCGAAGCACGTCTCCAGAAATAACATGAACTCCTTTGATGTCATCAGAACCGTCCGCGTGACCGAGAAAGGCACGCGCCAGGGCGAGAAACTCAACCAGTACACCGTCGTGGCCGACCCGCGCGCGAACAAAATCCAGATCCGCCAGGCGGTGCAGGAATTGTTCAAGGTCAAGGTCGTCCGTGTCAACACGCTCAACGTGCGCGGCAAGGCCCGCCGCAAGCGCACCGGCCAGGCCGGCGTGACCAACGCCTGGAAAAAGGCCATCGTCACCCTCAAGCCGGGCGACAAGATTGTGCTGACCTAGAGCACCGCTTGGATTTTTCACGGCGCGGAACGCGAAACGTTCCGCGCCTTTTTCTTTTTCCCGGTTTGCGGGTGGTCCGGGCGTGGCCGCGGGGGTGGTGACAACGCTTACCAGCCGCGCTCGATGCTTCGGCGCTTCCAGAGGAATTCAAACATGTTACCCTCATGCGGCTGATCCCACGAGATCGCCATCGTCGAAACCGGGCCGATGTTAAGCCGGTCGATCTCCGGGAAGGCCTGTAACTCATCAATGAACGCCGGGTCTTTCGTGATGGCGCTCACGGCGAGGCTGTAACCAATCTGATGCAGCATGTCCTTCTGCGGACAAGTCACGACGCTGGCATAGGGGCAGAGAAATTCCTTGTTCGCGAGCGGGTGCGCGAAGGAATCGCACAGCACCATCGTCGGGCGCAGGTAGGTGCCACCTTCAAAGACAACCTTGCGCGGGCCGTTGCGATACTTCGCCGTCGCGTCCACCGCACCGGGCGTCTTCAAGCCGTCCTCGATTTGCGCGTCGATGAAGTCGGCCATCTTCACATTGGCGAAACCGGAGAGGCGCGCTTTCTCGTCGTCGGGGCGCGTCGGCTGGATGGGGCCGAGTTTCTGCGCGAGCGCGTCGGCAATTTCGGCGGCGTATTTCGGCACGACGATGGCGGAGGCGTTGATGCAGGAGCGTCCGCCGTTGTCGCTGATGGCACCAACCATCACGTCGATGTAATCGGGCCAGTTCTCGATGCAATCTTCACCGACGATGATTTTGCTCCAGCCCGGCCCGTGCAACTGGATGGCGGGATTGTTGGCATACTGGGCCATCGTGCTCTTGTCGCCGAAGATGAGCGCGCGTCCGCAGGTGTTCAGAATCGTCGCAGCGCCGTCGTGGTCGGTGGCATAGAAACCGAAAGCCTCGGCGGGCACGCCGGCGGCGATGAACGCCTGAATGAGCCGGTACGGTGTCCACGGCTCCTCCTTGCCGGGCTTGATCACGACCGGCGTCTTGAGCGCGATGGCCGGGAGCCAGAGCGAATTCACGGCGGGCGAATTACTGGGCATGACCAGGCCGAGCGCCGCCGCCGTCGGGAAGAACGCGAGCTTGGTGCCGAACTGTTCGCCCATGCCGCTGTCGAGAATGCTGAGGTCAAGCCCGCGCGTGAGGCCGTTGAGAATGACGTCGAGGTGCGTGAGCGCGTAATGAATCTTCGCCATGTTGCGCTTGACCATCACGTGCGGCAGGCCGCTCGTGCC
>Ga0049084_10000217_pt1 | contig 22133 bp, 18 predicted proteins | sample GreLakmeON33MSRF_FD_66720 | JGI IMG/M metagenome (GOLD analysis project Ga0049084, IMG submission 66720) | Freshwater lentic microbial communities from great Laurentian Lakes, MI, USA - Great Lakes metaG ON33MSRF | ecosystem: Environmental > Aquatic > Freshwater > Lake | place: Great Lakes... | reverse complement strand
TCAAATCCGCTCCACTCGCGCTAAAGGTCTCCACCGATTACGAAAATCGTCCGGCCCATGGTGCGGCGGTTCTCGAAATCGTCGTGGGCCTGGGCGATGTGATCAAGCGAAATGGGCGGATTGAGCGGGAATTTCCATTTGCCGCTCATCAGCTTTTCGTGAACCTCTTTGAACTCGGCACTCTTTGTTTTGGCCATGGCGTGATACATCACAAACCCGCGCACCGCAGCCGAACCCGCAATCAGGCCCGAGATGTTCACATCAGGCGCTTGGCCCGCCATGGCCCCGATGTAAATGACCTGACCCAGAGGTGCCAGGCATTGCAGGTTTTTAGGCGCCGTTGGCCCCGCGTTGCCGTCGATAATAATGTCAGCGCCGCGCCCGCCCGTCAGTTCCTTCACCTTCTTGGCCCAGTCAGGATCATCTTTTTCATTGATCACATGATCGCAGCCGTAAGATTTCGCATACGCGGCTTTGTCCGCCGATCCGACCAAACCAATCACCGTGCCGCCGATATCTTTGGCGATCTGTGTTGTCATGACACCCACCGCACCAGCGGCCGAGTGCACCACCACCACATCGCCCGCCGTCATGCGTGCCATGGTGTGCAGCATATGCCAGGCCGTGAGTGTTGAGGTGTAGTAGACCGTGCCCAAAATCCAATCGATGCCATCGGGGATGTGCACCAACGATTTGGCTGGAGCCACGGCAAACTCGGCGCAGCCACCCCATGACCCGGCCGAGGCTACGCGCTTGCCGACCATAGACGCGTCAACGCCAGCGCCCACTTTCTCAACACAGCCTGAATACTCATAGCCCGAAATAAAGGGCATGGGCGGGACGCCCCATTTAATACGCCCTGCCCGGCTGTGCGTATCCAGCGGATTCAGCGCGCAATATGCGACTTTGATACGAACCTGCCCCTCGGCGGGCTCGGGGATTGGCGCATCGGTAATTTTGAGCGTGTCGGGTCCGCCGTTTTGCGTAATGACAACTGCGCGCATGGGTCGCTCCTCAAGGGTTGAATGCTGATGCCCGATGGATAGGACATCGCCCGCAGGTGGTCAACTTTGGTGGGTGGACCAATACCAAAGGGAGGCTTGTGTCTTGGGCCATGTCTACGGCGCGGTGGGTCTGCATGCCAAACTCAAACTCACCTTCCAGCAGTATCGCCGAGATCTGGCGCGAGAAGGTGAAAGGGACCCTGATCAACCCCAACACGCTTCTGGCGACGGATTATATGAATCACTTCAATGAAGTGATGATGCTGGTCGAAATGCTGCCAGATATGACCGACATATTGCCCGATTGCGTCGGGTGGCAAAGCAAGACCTACCCCGAACACTTTTTTCAGATCGGCCTCGACTATGGGCCCTTGTCGGCTGAAGCTTACCGCCACGTTACCTCGTCGATCAAAGTGCCGTTTGAATTGACGGTGGCACAACTGAACGCTGTGATTCATTTGACCGTCAAACGGGCTACTGCCACCATTGTCATTGATGCCCTCGATGAAATGCGCCGATCCTTTTCGGCTGGCACCATCGCCATGCGCAAGCTGTCGGAAACGCTCTCGGAGATTATTAACGGTTCGAAGCAGACCATCGACCAAGCTGACATCGATGCGATCATGGATGCATCGAACGATGATACCGGCCCCGCCTCCACTGCGCCCAACGGCAGCCTAGACGATATTGATAAGCTGTTTGGCTGATTAAAGCTTCAGCGCGCCAGGGTTGACGATATGCGCGGGGTCCACCACGCTTTTCATTTTTTGCAACAGCGCCCAGGCCTCGGGCTTCAGTGCCTTGTCGTAGTGGTAGAACTTGCCCAACTGCATTGACACCGCGCCTTCTTGAACAAACAGCGCCGCCAATTCTTCGCGCATCTGAAGCACTGTTGCTCGCGCGCCCTCGTCGGCAGCCAGAACAGGTAATCGCGCCAGGTGTTCAGGGCGCATGATTTTGTCGTACATCGCCAGCCGCGCATCGGGCCAAAAGAACACCGGCTCGATCAGGAACCCATAGTTGCCCACCGTCACCAGCAAAAACCCAGTGCGGACTTGATGCTTGGCCTTGGCCTCGTCATATCGCGCATACAGGGCCTGGACCTTAGCAATCATGTCGGCGGCTTGGCTGTGGGGCACAATACAGTGAACGGGAACCCATCGCTCGCCCTTGGGTCCCAAAATTGAATCGGGCGGAACAAACGGATCAGCATGAACAATGCGCGTAATCGACGCCGGCATGGCCTTTCCTCCCGAGGCCTTGGCAAGCTTGCGCGCTTTTTTAAATAACGCAGCAACGCCCTCGGCGGTTTTGTCTTCGATGGCCACATGCATGCCGTAGGGCACATCTTTCAAATAGCCGCGCCCAGCGACCGCGACCTTGATGCCGTCAAGTATGCCGCCAGTTTCAATCACCTTGAATAGCGTGCCCAGATCTTCCTTGAAGCTGCGCTTTGCTTCGACTGCGCGCGCACTTTGTTGTCCTGCATCAAAACCCATCGCTTCGGCTGCAATACCTTCGCGTGAAAATGCGCTGAGCGCCTCGGCCATGGCGCTTGCCGTTGAGAACCCAAAGGCCACGTGCTTGCGATGCTCGGGGCGCCGCATTAAGCGCAATGTCGCAAGGGCCTTCATGCCCATGGCGCCAGCATCGGCTAAAAACAGCCCCATCATGTCGGGGCCATAGTGCTTCATGAAGGGTTTGCCATTCTGAATAGCGTGCGCGCCCAAGGGCTGCACGGTTCCATCGGCCAAGACAACCGTCAGCCCGATACATTGCTCAACCGCCGAGCCGTAAAGCCCTGAGCCAAAGAAAACCGAGTTCTGCGACAACGCACCGCCCACAACCGCGCGCAAGCCCGACAGCGGGCCCCAATAGGGCGTGCGCAGATTCTTGGCTTTCAGCGCCGCGTTTAACTCGGCCCACGTGCATCCACATTCGACCGTGACGTACATATCTGTTTCGTTGATCTCGACAATCTTATTTAAGCGCCTCATATCGACGGTGATGGAGGCCGCGCGTGTGTGCAAATACCCATCAGTGTAACTCATGCCGCCACCACGGGGCACGAGCGCAATGCCCGCGCGACCGCAAACCGCAGCGATGCGGCTCAACTCATCAACCGTGCCAGGGGCAACGGCGGCTAAGGGCGTCTCAAGGCTGCGGTAGGTATCTTCGGCATAAAACAACCTCTCGTCTGTCGCAGACATCGTTTGATCACTGCCCACGATTTGTCGAAGCTGATCGATTAAGCCTTTATGCGCCCCAAGATCAACCGGGGCTTTGGGCGTAGCTGCAGGAGCAGTGGCGGTGATGGGGCGTGAATCGTCGGGCATGGGCGTCTTTCAAAATGATAGGCGATCTTAACCTAACCACACGCAAAACCCCAAGGTGCTCTTGGTCCGAAAGGGGGAGATTGCGGCGCGCCCCGCCCTAGGTTCTTATGCCAACCTCATCAAGCAATCTACAGTTAGCGACAAGAGGCAGAAATGAATAAGGCTTTTATGCTCACGGCATTTCGGTCTTTGGGCTGTGCATTTTCGCGCTGATCGCGCTGCTCTCACGGATCAAAATTTCATCGCCCTTTGACATAGCCGGGTTCGTATTGGGGGGCCACTGTGTTCTGGTACATAATCGATACCGTTATTTTGAAAACCCTGTTGCAAAAGAAAAAGCCGACCAAACGCTTCTGAGCTTTTGAGGACGAACGTTAAACTTGGCTGGGCGAGCTCAACGGGTCGGCATAGCCCGCACTTTTAAGCCGATAGCGTCGTAATAATTCTGGATCTGCATTGATCACTCTCAACGCCGCCGCACTGCGCGCGATGATGCTTGCATCAAGACTATCCATTTCCTCGCCGCGCACATGATTCTCGGCCAGGACTTTATCGATAGCGGGTTTTACGCCGCTTTCGTAGGCGCGCAAACGCCGCGTGACGATTTCGATGTCGTCCATCTCAGCCACATCGGGCAGGAGGTTCATGAGCTTAGCGATACACCGAATGGCAAGGTTCATCCCCTGCCCGCGCGCCGGATGCATGGCGTGGCACGCATCGCCGACCAGCACGGTATTTCCCGAAACCCATTTGCTGGTGTTGAGCAACTTGACGGGATAAAAACCGCTGAGTTCAGCCTCGATGTTTTCAAGTTGCGGAGCGCGTTGAACAATGGCGGACTTGCGCATTTTGGACGTGGACGTTTTCCAAAACGCGATATCGGCTTTACGAATGGGCAGGCCGATCTTCCATCCCCCAAAGGCGCGCGGAATCCGCGAGACACTGCCGTGGGCACTCATGAAGGTGGAGACACGGTTGAGCGGGTCATTTTCGGTGCGGGGCGCAAAGAGCACGACCAGCGGGTTTTCATAATTGTGCTCATGCACATCGAAATTTAACACATCGCGCACCCGCGAGCTGCGGCCATCGGCCCCCACCACCAAGCGCGGCTTGATGACAACGCTTTGGCCGGGCGAGAAGCCGTCAGGCGCGGGCGCGTCATCTGGTAGCTTGAGGGTCAGGCTGCGAATGCCCTCGGGCCCGATGTCGAACTCGCGGCCGCGGGCGGGGCGAAATAATGTGTAATTGGGATTTTGCGCAGCCAAGGCAAGGAACGTTTGACCGATTAATTCATGGTGCAGATATAAGTAGTAGGGATGTGGAACCGGCATGCTCGCGTGATCCACATCCAAAATTAAATCATTCGTGTCTGTGAGATATTTGGCCCCATGGCGCTTTTCGGCCCCCGCATCCCAAAAGGCCTGCAATGCGCCCCATTGTTCGAGAATCTCAACCACGACGCATTGGAAGTGATCGCCGCGCGCGGTATCGAGTGGGCGATCAGACAACTCCACCTGAACAACACGGTAACCGCGATCGCGCACGCCACAGGCTAACGCTGCGCCCGCAATACCGGCACCCACGATCAGAATATCACACTCGATTTTTTCAGTTTGTGAAGATGACACAGCGCGCTATTGATGAAATGCAATCAGGACCAACACCTTATCGCATCACGTTACCAAGGCAAAGAGCCCGCGTTGATTCCTTGGCCTGAACACGTGAGTGAAAGAAAAACTACGCGCTCAGAGCGTTTGGCGCGCCTGTACAGCCATGCCAGAATAATCAACATGCGCTGCCCCAGGCACACTGACCCCCCACCTCAGAGACACGCTGGACCGCGCTGAACCCAAGCCGCAACCAGCCGTTGCATTGGTCGATGTTGATCTGCCTGAAACGTTGACTGTGCGATTATTCGGAACCAAGCGCGAGGCGGCACTTGGCCAGAAAATTACGCGCGCCAATGCTTTAGATTTTTATCCGCCCCACCTACGTGCCGCAGTATTTGCCCGAGCCATGTGCGTCGTGGCTCACCCCGTCGACTGGCTAACGTAGCGCGTGTTGACATCCACCCGCGGCACGACGGTGCGGTTCTTATCGCTGAGTCTACCGCTGGCCGTCGACACGGGAGCCGCGCCCTGCATCGTCAATTTTGGCGCGGCCATCGATCGTCAACCGAATGAGGACTTTCCATCCCGCATCCAGGTTGTCAGTAGCGAAGAATGGGTTGATTTAGGCGCAGGGGTGCCGACGTTAACTGATAAAATATAATATTCTCAGTGCTTTAGACCTTACATTTGGGTCCCATTCGGCTTCGCGATCAATCGATAAAATCGAACTTATGGGTGACTTAATTTCGTTTGATTGATTTATCAACCTATCGCTAAAGTCGAGATCTTCGCGGGGACGGACAGGTTTAGCCATTACCGATAAGTTAGAGCACCACGAAGCGGATGTGATTTTTTGGCGGCTGATGTTGGGGCATACCCCGATGATCAGCACCCGTTAGGATCGGAAACGGTAAAGTTTCAGTCGGCTCTTAACCACAGGAGATCGGGCCACAACGGAGTGAGACAGAACGAAAATAAAAAATGCGAGAAAGCGCCCCGTCAATAGCGGGGCGTTTTCAATTCTATGTGGTCGCTCAATCCGCCAGGGTGTAGGCAATGAGGTGGTCGCCCAAGGGCGTCTCGACGCGCGAATGCCCGCCTGCCGCAATCACCACATATTGCTTGCCTCCGGCCATATACGTCATGGGCACAGCCATACCCGGAACCGGCAACTTGGATTGCCAGAGTTCTTTTCCGCTGGCGAGGTCGAGCGCGCGTAATTTCTCATCCAGCGCGGCGGCCACAAAAATGAGGCCGCCTCCGGTAATGATCGGCCCGCCGATATTGGGTGAACCCCACCCGAAAGAGTCAGGAATCGTGACGCCAAATTTCTTCACCTGGCCCAGCGGAATCTGCCACTTTAGTTTGCCCGTGCCCATGTCGATGGCTGTCAGCGTGCCCCAGGGCGTTGGTGTGCAAGGAATGCCCAACGGCGACATGAAGATTTCGCCCTCGGTGCGATAAGGAGTGCCTTGCAACGGCCGGGTAAGATAATCGACGCCTGGAACTTTATCTTCTTTCTCGCCATCAACTTTTTTGATGAACTTCAGACGCGAGGCAAGGTTCTCAGACTTGATGATCAGCATGTTGCTGGCCTGGTCAAACGCTGCGCCGCCCCAATTGCCGCCACCCAACGCCGATGGGAACAGCAGCGTACCCTTCTCGCTGGGGGGCGTGTACATGCCGTCATATCTCATCGTATCGAACTCGCGCTGGCACCAGGCCTTATCAATCGGCGTGAGGCCGAACAGATCCTCGCGCTTCATCACCTGGCCGGCGAAGGCATCAATGCCAATCGGCACGGGCTGCGTCGGGGCTGATTTTTCGCCGGGCAAGTCAGATTGCGGCACCGCGCGTTCTTCGATGGGCCACAAGGGTATGCCGGTCTCGCGATCATGCACGAACAGCCAGCCCATTTTGGTTTGCGTAATCGCCACATCGATGCGACGGCCATCTTTTTCGATATTCACCAACAAAGGGTGCCCGACAAGATCGTAGTCAAATAAATCATGCCGAACGGTCTGATAGGACCACACAACCTTGCCTGTTTCGGTTGAGACGGCCACCGTGGCGTCAGACAATGGAATATCGAACAGCCGCTCGCCGCCATAGTAATCAGTCGACGGGCTGGTGGTTGGCAAGAACACAAGACCGCGTTTGATATCGGCACTCGTCGTCGTCCACACATTTGCCGCGCCCGTTTGATCGCTTTTGTCGGCGGAGATGGGATTGAACTCCCACTTCATTTCGCCGGTGCGCACATCAAAGCCGCGCACCACGCCGTCGGCCGCGTCCACCAGGCCATCATTGGCCGCAGACGTTGCCACAACCACATCCCCAACCACCGCAGAGGGCGATGACATTGCGCCGGCAAAGCCTTGGCCATGATTGTCGTAGTCGAGCTGCGACGCATAGCCCGGATGACCCTTGGCCGCGCCAAAATCAAGGCACGGTTGGCCGGTGTCGGCGTCAATGGCATACAAGTTGGCGTAGGCATCGCCTTTAAAAATACGCCGTTGGCACGCAGCGCCCGCTTCGGGTTGCGCGGCTTCCCAATACGATACGCCGCGGCAGGTCATGGCGCGTTTGGGTTTCTCGAGCAGCAGTTTGCCATCGGCATTTTTGGCCACCGTCGGGTCGTACACCCACTTTTCTTTGCCCGTGGCGGGATCGAGCGCAAACACGCGGTTAAACGGCGTGCAGTAGTACAGCATGCCATTGGCTTGGATGGGCGTGACTTCCATATTCGAGCCGCCGGTCGGCGAGCCAACTTCAGAGAAATCACCTGAGCGATGGGTCCAGGCCACCTTCAACTTGCCAATATTTTTGGTGTTGATCTGATCGAGCGATGAATACTGGCTGCCGCCCGCATCGTTGCCGAAGGTGGGCCAATCAGCACGGCGTTGATCATCTTGCGCCTGCGCTAAACCGGCAACAGCCAAGCCCGCAATGGACATTAAAACACGAATCATCATGGTGCACCCCATCTCAATTTAGCTAAGCCTAGAGCAAGCAGATCGTCCGTCAATAAGTTTACCGCCTCGTCGGGCTTGCAGCCACGCCGCGAGCGCGAGGCAGGCCGCCGTCATCAGCACCAAGACTGTCGCGAGTGCATTTAACCTGACGGCTTTTTTGTACCGGTCGATTTGAGAGAATTGACCCCAACAGGAGGATCTGAACATGGCGAGACGTGGTTTAGGCGCGGAGCAGATTGATTCCCGCGCGCCAAGACAAATTTGACATCACCGATGCCCCCAAAAGGTGGGCTGAGGAACGATCTTAGGGAACAGCGATAGCCACTGTAAACATCAACCAGAGCGGGCCTTACCATTCGTAGCGCCCCAGGGGGTGCGTTCGGGCGGGGGGTTGTCGAGACGCTCCATGCCCGTGGGCAAGCCCAACTGTCGGCGTCCAAAATTCATCATATGAACATCCCAGTTCAATGCCACTTGGTTTTGCATGACATTGAGGTCGCGGTAAAAACGCTGCACGGGGTTGGTGTCATAAATGCCGACGGCACCCATTTGACGCACCAGCCGATGCACCAGGTTATGACACAGCCGCGCGATGTAGGTGCGCTCGCGTCCGGAATCGATAAATTCATCAGGCTTAATGTTGCGCCGCTCCATACCACGCTGATGGAGAAATTGATTGTGCTTGTCATACAGCGCACGCGCGGCTTCGAGCTCGCAGTATGATTCAGCCAGGCGTTCTTGCACGGTATGCAACTGCGCCGGAGAATTGGGCATCATCGCGCTGACACGGCCCTTGGTGGACTCGCGGTAGGCCTCGTAGGCCCCTTCGGCCGCCCCCAACACCGGCCCTAACAGCCAGCTTGAAAAATACGCGCCAAAGGCCACGTCGAAGAGATAACACTCGGGGTTCACCTCAGCGCCCGGTGGATTGGCCTGAAAGTTACTGGGTCCGTCGACCAGCCATTTTTCTGGCACGAAAACGTTATTAAAATTGAGGTCCTTCGAGCCCGTGCCCTTCATGCCTGCGACATGCCACGTATCAAGAATCTCAACGTGCTTTGCGGGGACAACCACACGCACGGCGCGCCCACTTTTACTGCCGTCTTCATTCAAGACATCGCCGTTGACCATAATCCAGCTGGCATGATCGCAACCTGATGCAAACCGCCAAATGCCGTTGGCCGTCACGCCGCCTTTAGCTTTCATGAGCTTGCCCGTGGTCTGGGCCGAGCCTGTGGCGAACAATTGATTTGGACCGGCCTCAAAGATCTCGTCTTGAATGGCCTTGGGGCAACGCCCGACGATACCCGAGTGCCCGCCAACCACCGCCACAATCCATGCGGTCGACGCACACCCGCGCGCAATAATGCGGGCCGCTTCGGGCAAAGCGGGCCAATCCATCTCAAGCCCTCCGTATCGTTTGGGCGTGATGATGCGCATCAAGCCCGCCTCGTACAGCTCAGCCATGGTCTCGTCTGGGAGCTTACGCAGCTCTTCGGTTTTTGCGGCGCGCTTGGCCAAACCTGCGACCAAGCCTTGCGCATTAGACATCAGTTGATCGACCGTCAGATTTTGCACAGAGGCCTTGGTGGCTGAGCGAGCCGCCGAAGTTTGAGCTATATTCATCGAGTTCTCCTTCAGCGCGACGCCGATTTACGTTTTTCTTTTTTAAGTTTTGGTTTTGGCAAATGCCCTGATTTGATCAGCGCTTCACCCACGACATGAAAACTATCAATCGTCGCCGGAATGCCTGCGTAAAGTGCAGTATGCAGCAGCACCTCTTTGATCTCGGTGACGCTACATCCATTGTTGAGCGCACCGCGCAGATGAATCAACAATTCGCGCGGGCGATTGAGCGCGGTCAGCAGCGCCAGATTGATCAGGCTGCGTGTTTTCAGCAGTAGTTGGGGCCGCATCCAGACATCGTGCCACACCCACTCGTGGATGAAGGTCAGCAGTTCACGATTAAAATCATCCATGCCTGCGAGGGACGCATCCACATAGTCATCACCTAGCACGCGGCGGCGTTGCTGTTCACCCTTGGCCCCACGCGATGAGTTTTTTTTTGCTGGTCGCTTAGCTTTAGCCATAAATTGATGATCGCTCGAATTGCTTCAGACGATTAATGATAAGCCTATGATGACCTGACGCCAGGGTGCAGGCCCAGGGTTTTCAGCGACGTTCACAGGTTGGGCAGAGAGGTTTAGATCAACCCCGCCTCGCCGATGGGATCGCGCTTGATGAGCTTGGCGGTCAGAACGCGCCACAGCAGCTTGGGCACCGAGAGCCAGTTGATGCGTGCGCCCGGCTTTTTATTGGCTAGCACCTTCTCGACAATATGCGTGGCCACCGGGCCGACCGGGTCGCCAAACATCATGATGAATTTCTTTTTAGCACGCACTTCGGCGGCGGGCTGACCCCAGGCCTCGCCCAGACCGAGCTCGGTGACGACGATGCCCGGCTGAATGTAGCCGACCAGCACTCCTTTGTTTTTAAGCTCCTTTGCTGCTGCGCCCGTAAAGTATGTGAGTGCGCGTTTGGTCGTGCCGTAAACCGACATGCCTGCGCGCGTCATGCCGTCGGAGCCGAAGCCCTCGAAATTGTAGATCGCACCGCGCCAGCCCTCAATAACGTCCTGCGCTTCCATCTGCTTGGCAGCAACAGTCGTGCCGTTCATGGCCCCTGACAGATTGGTCTCCACCACGTTGACGATATCTGCCGGGTCGAGATCGCCCACATTGCGGTACTTATTTATGAGGCCTGCGTTGTTGATCCAAATATCGATGCGGCCAAACACTTTGGCTGATTGCCGCCATAAATTTTGCACTTGCACCACGTCGCTGACATCGCACGCCACGCCAAGTGCGCGCGCCGATGCATGGCCGGTGTTGAGGCTTGCGACTGAGGCGTCCACGGTGTCCTGACGGCGACCACTGATGACAACGTGATAGCCGCGCTTCATGAACTCGGCGGCCAAGCCAAGCCCAATGCCCCTGGTGGAGCCAGTAATAACGATGGTTTTGGGTGACATCAAAACTATCCCTGCATTAGGTCGTTTTTAAGATCAGACCCGGCGCTGTCAGCCGCACCCAAATCGCTGCAACCAGCAGTAACAGATTAGCAACGCCCATAATGACAAAGGGTGCGTAGGGCGCCCATGAGTCGAACAATCGACCGCCGATGCCGGTGGCAAACAAAATCCCCACCGCGCCGCACAGGCTGAACATACCCACCACAGCCCCGCGATCTTGATCGCGCGTCTCTTGGCCGATCAATCCTTGCGAAGTAATCAGCGCGCTGATTTGCCCAATGCCGAGAATCATAAACACAACAATGCCTGGTGTTCCGAGAGGCGAGTCCAGCAACGCCGTGCCCAGGTAACCTGCGCTGGCCAAGGCCATGGCAATGATAATGGCGGTGACACGATTCACCTTATCCATGATCCAACCCATAATTGGGGCCCAGATCAGCGCCATGGTTTGCGAGATGGCAAATACAATTGTTCCTTGCTTCAAGGCTTCGCCAGTATCAAGCCCAGCGGCCGTGCCTGCCTGCACCGACCACAGCGCAATGAAAATACCGACCACAACAAGGTCGCCGCGCGAGGTGAAGGCGGCGGCATACGACAACGCCACACGCGGATTTGTGGCCGCCGAGAATCCGACCTTCACTAAAGCAGACAAGGGCTGGCGCTCAGCGGTCGAGGCAGACACGCCTGCTTTTAAGCCGAGCTGAAAGGCCACCGCCGCCACCAAGCAGAAGCCCGCCGTCAGCAGCATCATCCACTGACCTGCTTCAATGGGGGCCATGCCGCCTTGGCGTAGCACATTGGGCAACTGACCCAAAACGACCGAGAGCATCACAATACCCAAGCCATTCATGACCGAGCTGAGGCCGATCATCTTGCCGCGCGACACTTCTTGCGGGTAGTCGGCGCCGATGGTGGCAATCATGCCCGAGCCAGCCGCAGCACCCACCGCATAAATCATGCGGCCAATGGTGAGGTCTAAAATATCGGTAGCGAAGGCATACACACCAAAACCCATCGCGATGCACAGCGTCGCAAAAACGATAATAGGCCGGCGACCAATCCGGTCGGCCAAAATCCCGAAGGGGCTGGCCAAAAGAATAATGATCATCTCATTCCAAAAGGCGAGATCACCCGAGACCCGGCCTTGCGTCTCCTGGGGCAGATTCAAGTGTTCGGTGAGAATGTAGCTTTGGGCGACATTGAGAAACGCCAGCGTTCCGATCACCGTAAAATTGGCGAACATGAACGTCCATGCGTTCGCAGGGCTGATTCCCCGTGACAGCCACAACGGAAACGGGCGAAGGCGTGCGCAGGTTTGATCTGGTTGCATGGCTAGCCCTGTTCCCGGAAATGATAGAGTTAGGTTCTATCTGTATGAATAAGCGAGCGCGCGGTCGGCATCATTTGACCCATGATTGCACCAACCATCAAGCGGATATGCTGGCTTATCGCATATGAGCAAAACCACTCCGTCGCCTGGGACTTGTTGCTACAGGATTCACACAATTTAATATTCCTCGCCCCCGAAGTGCACCGAGCGGGGGCGGGGGCTCAAGGCGCGCATACCCATATGCTGAATCGGCTTAGGCAGCCGACAAATCATACCGCGCGAACAGATCGCGCTTGTTAAAGCCCGCCATCAGGAAGCGGGCCATAATTTTGCCGCCGCTCATCCACGCGATCTTTTTGCCCTGCGCGCCTGCCGCAACAGTGGCCAGCATTTGATCCACCAGCCAGGGCGTCGTGGTTTCAACGTAATCGCCCAGAACGTTGATCGCCCACATGGCTTTTTTGCGCTCAGGCTCGGGCAAGGCTTTCATTTCGCGCAACATGCCTTCGCTGATGTTGACACCGGGGCTGACCATGCCTGCCCGCACGGTGCCCTTGCCCAACTCCTTGATCAGCGCTTCGGTGAAATAGCGAATGGCGCGCTTGGTGGTGCTGTAACCGATCATGCCCGGATAGACGCGCCCATCGCTGCCGCCGCCCAGCGTGTTGAATAGATGTCCATAGCCTTGGGCCTTCATGCCCCGCACCGCGACTTGGCTGCCGTTGATGGTGCCGATGACATTTGATTCGACCATGGATTTAATTTCATCGGCCGTGTGCTTCAGCAGCGATACGCCGGTGCGTGCGAAGCCTGCGTTGTTGACCCAGATATCGACCTTGCCAAAAGTGCTGGCCGCTCGATCCCACAAAGCCTGAACTTGACCGACATCCGATACCTCGCAGGGCTGGCCGATGGCTTTGGCACCGTCTGCGGCCTCTTTGTTCAACGTCTCCACCGCCTTCACCACTTCCATTGCATGGCGGCCAGCAATGCACACATTGTTGCCGCGCTTGAGAAATTCCCGCGCATAGCCAAAGCCAATGCCCTTGGTCGAACCTGTAATGACAACATTGCTCATGGCGCGCTCCGATCAACTTCAGGCCACCGACACGCGGCCAATATTTTAGCCATTATACCGCAATTGAAACCCACCCGGTAAGACAGTCATACTGTTACCCAAGGCTCATCCGCGAGGCAGTCATGACCGGCAAGGTTGTCGTTGTTACAGGTTCGACCAAGGGCATCGGCAAGGGTTTGGCGCGCGAGTTTTTGAAGCGCGGCCATAGCGTTGTGATCTCGGGGCGCAAACAGGCCGACGCCGAAGCCGTGGCAACTGAACTTGGGCCCGAGGCTGTGTCAGGTGCAAAAGCCATTGGTGTGGCCTGCGAGGTGACCGATTACGCCCATGTGCAGAGTTTATGGGACAAAGCCATTGCTGCCTTTGGCAGAGTCGACATTTGGATTAATAACGCAGGTATGTCGAATTCGCGCTTTGAGATCGGCGCTTTGGAGCAAGCCGAAGTTGAGACGGTTCCCCGCACGAACCTGATTGGCACCATAAACGGCAGCCATGTGGCATTGCGCGGCATGACGGCGCAAGGATCGGGTGACATTTACAACTTCGAAGGCTTCGGTTCCAACGGCTCGAAGCAAAAAGGCATGAGCTTGTATGGCGCTACTAAATTTGGCGTCACGTACTTCACCAAAGCCTTGATCGCCGAGACCAAAGACGGGCCCGTGCGCGTGGGCTACCTGAGCCCCGGCATCGTGATCACCGATTTATCGGTGCGCGACAAAACCAAAGTACCCCCCAAGCAGTGGGAATTCACTATTTTAGTTTATAATATTCTGGCTGATCGTGTTGAAACCGTGACGCCCTGGCTGGTGGAGAATGTGTTAGCCAACACCACGCATGGTGCGCGCATTGCCTGGCTGACACGTGGCAAAAGTTTGTGGCGCTTCCTGCGCTCGCGATTTATCAAAACCGGCGATCGCTTCCCCGAACTGAAACTTCCAAACGCGGCATAAAGAGAAAAGCATGAGTTCCAAAACTATCGTTGTCACCGGATCGACCAAGGGAATTGGCTTTGGACTAGCCAAGCAATTCATTGCGCGCGGGCATAATGTCGTGGTGTGCGGGCGCAATTCGGCAAATGCTGAAAAAGCGGCATCTGAGTTGCAAGCCTTCGCAACTGGAGGCGCCAAAGCCAAAGGCTTTGGCTGCGACGTCAGCGATATGGCCCAAGTTGAAGCGTTGTGGGCTGGGGCCAAAGCTGCCTTTGAGCGGATTGATATTTGGATCAATAATGCGGGCGCAATTAACACCATGCGCCCCATTAGCGAGTTAGACGCGGCTGATATTTTGTCGGTACCGCGCACCAACCTGATCGGCACCATGAATTGCTGCCAGACCGTGATCAACGGCATGAACGGCCAGGAGATCGTCGAGGGAACCAAGGGCGCGCTGTATAACTTCGAAGGTTTTGGCTCCGACGGCACAAAGACCGAAGGCTTGAGTATTTATGGGGCCAGCAAATTCGGCCTGACTTATTTTACAAAAGCGTTAATCAAAGAAACAAAGGGTGGCCTTGTGCGCGTAGGGTTTCTCAGCCCCGGCATGGTGACCACCGAGATGTTACTCAAAGCCAAGCATGACGTGTCGCCCGAACGCTGGAAGAAAATGAAATGGATTTATCGCATTCTGGCCAATGACGTTGAAACCGTGACCGCCTGGCTGGCCGAAAACACGCTGGCCAATACCAAGCATGGTGCGCACATCGCCTGGCTGACCACCGGCAAAGCAGCGCTGCGGTTCTTTAAGTCGTTCGTCGTGAAGCCCAAGCCATTGCCGGAGTTGGAAGCGGCTTAGCCAACAAGTAGGGCTTGCGCGCGACCGAGGCGTTGGTCATTCATGGTCGTCGTGAGATTCGTCAGGGGAGTGTGATTGTGATGTTGAGCAAACGCGAGGAATTCAAGCGTGGGTGGACCGTTGTGCTGGCATCGGCTGTCGGTGCGGGCACGGGCGTTTCGGCGCTGACCTTTTACACACTCGGCGCATTCATGGAGCCGCTGAGCCAAGACATGGGCTGGTCGCGCGCTCAAATTAGCGCAGCGCCTTTGTTCATGACCGCCGCCTCGCTCATCATGGGGCCGGTTGCAGGCTGGCTAGCCGATAAGCACGGCGCGCGGCCCGTGGCGATTTTCTCACAAATTATGTTTGTGCTGGCGGTGGCTGGGCTGGCGCTGACGACGGAACAAATTTGGACGTTTTATGCCGGGTTTTTCCTACTGGCCTTCGTCGGCGCAGGCACCATACCGATTACTTGGACCCGCGCGATCACTGGCTGGTTTTCCTCAGCCCGCGGATTAGCTTTGGGATTCGCGCTGATGGGCACCGGCGTCATGGGCATGATCGCGCCCAGCCTCGCCACTACCATGATTGACGAGTTCGGTTGGCGCATGGCCTATGTGGGGCTGGCCGCCGTGCCGTTGATCATCGGCTTGCCGCTGGCCATTGTGTTTTTCCGCGACCCGCCCAAAGCCGTGACAAACCCCGCGCAAGGCGCTGCGGGCGATGAATGGGGCATGACGCTTGGCGAGACGGTGCGCACACGCCTGTTTTGGCAAATGGCGGCGGGCTTCTTTATTGCCGCCATGGGCGTGGGCGCCATACTGGTGCATTCTGTTCCATTACTGCAAGAGCACGGCCTTGACCGCGGCACGGCGGCCCAGGTGGCAGGGCTGTTTGGCCTCTCCGTAACAGTCGGGCGCATCTTCACGGGCTATTTGCTCGACCGGATGTTCGGGCCGACGGTGGCGATGGTGATGTTCATCGCCCCAGCACTTGCATGTGTTGTGATGTTGGTTGCGGGCAACAATGTTCTGATCTGCGCGCTCGCCATTATGATTTTTGGTTTGGCGGCGGGTGCCGAGTTCGACATTGCGGCGTACTTTGTGTCGCGCTATTTCGGGCGCAAGAATTACGGCGCGATCTATGGGCTGCTGTACACGATTTTTGTCGTGGGCTCGGCGGTGACGCCACCGATGGCGGGCAAAGTGTTCGACCTTTACCAGACCTACGATCCAGCACTCATGGCGGGCATCGCGATATTTTTGGTGGCCGCAGTTTTATGCGGAACGCTAGGGCCGTATCCAAAAGAGACCTATCAACCTTAATGCATCTCCTCGCCGCCCGAGACGTTCATCGCCTCGCCAGTGATGTAGGCCGACTCGTCTGAGGCCAAGAACACGCAAGCATTTGCGGTGTCGGCAGCTTGGCCCACGCGGCCAAGCGGAATTTTGGCGATGCGGAAGGCAATAATTTCATCGTGCGTACTGGCGCCAATCACTTTGCCGCGAAAGGCGTTCTGCTTTGCGCCTAAACCCGTCGTCACATGATTAGGGCACACCGCATTCACGGTAATGCCATGCGGCGCCAGTTCGGCGGCTGACACGCGCGTCAGCCCGACCATGCCGTGTTTGGATGATGTATAGGCCACCAGCTGCGGGGCCGGGCTTTTGGCCGCTTGGCTAGCGATGTTGATAATGCGCCCGCCTGTACGGTCCGCTTTGTTTTGGGCGATCATTTGCGCGCCGGCGTGTTTAGTGAACAAAAACGGCCCGCGCAAATTGACGTTGAGCACCAAGTCCCACTCTTCAATGGAGCATTCGATCAGCGGTTTCATGATGGTGCCGACGCCCGCATTGTTCACCACAATATCGAGGCTGCCGAATTGTTTCACCGTATCGGTGACCACGCGCTTGATGTCGTCTTCGCTGCGCACATCGCAGATCATGGTGGCAACTTTGCCGTTGGTGGCCGTGCGGATGGCGGTGGCTACCTCTTCCATTTCCGCCGACGTGCCAATGTTCTCGGCGGTGAGGTGTGGGCCCGAGGGCCCACCAATGTCCGTGAGCACCACCACAGCCCCCTCGGCGGCAAAGCGCAGGGCAATGGCCTCGCCTAGGCCCTTTTTGCGGCCCGCGCCCGTGATGACGGCGACTTTTCCTTGCAAACGATTCATGGTGTTGCCCTGTGTTTAATGTCTTAGGGTTTATATCGGGCTGTGCGCCCTGCTCCAAGCACCCAGAAGTCGCCGTTGACCACGTCAACGCCGCGCCGCAAGCTAGCGCCCATGACCGACGCATTGACCACGGCCCTGGTGCCCGCATTTCGCGATGCCGCGATTTTGAAAGAATTGCCCGATCGTGTCGTGAAGCACTTAAAGGCACTTGATGATGAAAAATCCCTGAAAGGGCACTTCGGGGCGGTCAGCCGACTCAAGCACTGTTTACAGACGGCAACCTTAGCGCACCGCGCAGGCGAGGATGACGAGTATGTAGCGCTGGCGCTGGTGCATGATATAGGGGACTTGCTCGGCCCTTATAATCACGGAGAGTTTGCCGCCACCCTGATGGCGCCGTTTATTTCAGAGCCCAATCATTGGATGGTCGCCCATCATCACTGCTTCCAAGGCTATTATTACTTCGAGCACTTGGGGCTCGATAAAAACATGCGCGAGCAATTTCGCGGCCACCCGCATTTCGAGCGCACGCTCAAGTTTTGTGACGCCTACGACGAGAAGGCCTTTGACCCGAATCTTGACACCATGCCGCTCGATGCCCTTATGCCGACTTTGCGTAGGGTTATGTTGAATCCAAAACGAACCATTTACGTGCCCGGAAGCGCTGTCCCCGGCACAGTTTTTTGAAGTGTTTTGAAGGCCAACAGCCGGTCGTGGCGGATTCCCGGCTGGGATGCTTTGGAGATAGCAGCCATAGTCCCCAAACTGATACGGGGAAGATAGGGGACTAAAATCATGGCGATGGGTGCAATATCAGGTCAGCGTCCGACCGCGCCGCCCGATCCGGCGGGTTTGAAAATCGGCCCCTATTGGTTCACGCCCGGCATCAGTACGCTCAACGTAGCAACATGCCTTTTCGCTGTGGGCGCCGCGTTGGCGATGATGACGTTCATGAATTTCGTCCAGCCCTATGTGCTGACGGAAATTTTGGATATTCCACGCGAACAGCAAGGCAAGCTCACCGGCACGCTGGCCTCGATGCAAGAAGTTGTGGTGATTTTGCTGATGGGTTTTATCGGAGCCTTTTCCGATAAAGTGGGTCGACGTTGGCTTTTTGCCATCGGTTTTATCATCCTGGGTCTTGGGTACATTGTGTATCCCTTGGCGACAAATGTGACTCAACTGTTCATCTACCGCATCCTTTTCGCCGTCGGCACGGCGATGATCCCAGTGATGATGACGGCGTGCATTCAAGATTATTCGCAAGATTGCAGCCGCGGGAAATGGGTGGGTCTGACCAGTGTGTTCAATGGCCTCGGCGTTGCCTCAATGTCGTTATTCTTCTCGAAGCTTCCAAAATATTTCGAGGAGTCAGGCTACGACGGCGCCACCGCAGGAACCTATGCATTTTGGGTGATGGGCGCGACGTCGATAGTCATCGGCGTGGTCATCCTTTTCGGGCTTTCTAAGATCACGGGTGCCCCACGCCAGCGCGAGCCGTTGCTGAAACTGCTCAAGGAGGGTTTGGCGTGCGCCTACGATAACCCCAAAATTGTGTTGTCATATTACTCGGCACTCGCCACGCGCGGCGATGTCGTGATCGTCGGCACCTACTTCTCGGCCTGGTTTGTCGCCGTGGGTGCGCAAGATGGCTTGAGCACCGGCGCGGCGATGAGCAAGGCCGGCTTTTATTTTGGCGTAGTCGTCAACACGGCCGCATTGTTCTTCGCCTTCTTCCAAGGCTGGATCAGCGACCGGGTCAATCGGGTGACGGGCATGATCATTGCCTTTAGTTTATCGACCATCGGATATGCGGCTATGGGCATGATTGGCGACCCCTTCGTCAGCGTTTGGCTGATTCCGGCGTGTATTATCTTGGGCTTTGGTGAGACAGCCAACGTCGTGGCGGGTAGTGCGTTGATCGGCCAGGAAGCGCCTGCACGCATTCGCGGCTCCGTGTTAGGTGTGTTCAATCTCTTCGGTGCCGTTGGCATCGCCGGCTGCGTTGGACTTGGCGGGTATCTGTTTGATCACTGGTACTACAACGCACCCTTCATGATGATGGGCATTATCAATGGATCAGTTTTGCTATTGGCGATTTGGGTTCGCATGCGCGAACCTCGCGATGTGGCACAAGCAGCCCCACAGCCCGCACAATAAAAAAGGGCCGCCTCTTCAGGCGGCCCTTTTCAGATGACTCAAGACGTGGGTTAACCAGGATATTCAGCAAAGCCCGCCAGCGAGCGCTGCGCTGGCACCGTGCATGTGCCCACGACCCTGCCGCTGTCTTTCTCGAACTTCAGACACTGACCCGTGAAGAAGCTGTTGACGAACACATACTGTCCGTCGAGCGATTCCTTGATGATCGCCCAGCCCGGACCTTCCAGCGGATAGCTGCGCACGACCTTGCCGTCATTGTCGATATGCTCCCACTTCGCGCCGCGCGTGGCCAAAATCGTGCCGTCTTTCGACAGCCCCAGGCAGAACATGAATTCGCGGGCTTCTTGTGGCAGCTGCATAAGATCGGGCAGTTGCTTATCGGCAATGATGTCGTAGCGCATCAGGCGCTTGGAGGTTTCAGTCGTATAAATCAAGTGCGTCTCATCGGCACTGAGCAGGCAACTAGTCACGCCCAGGTGACCAGCAAAGCTGGTGGACGTTTCGGTGTTGAATTCTTTAATCAGCGTGCCGTCCTTGCTGAACTTCAAGACATGACCAAAACCAACGTGGTCGGTGCCGGGGACCATCTTGGTCATGGGGCGATATTTTTCGGGCACTTTGTCCATGGTGCCGGTGATGTGTTCGTAAAGATAAGTGTTACCCGCTTTATCCCAAAACGCCGACGACCAGGGCCGCGAGGGGAATTTATAGCCCGGGCTCACTTGGCTGCCGGTTTTGGGGTCCACCCAAATGATGGCGTGTTCGGCGGAATCAAACGCCCACAGAAGGCCGTCGGGCGCAAAGGTCAGCCCCTTCACCAAATGCGTCGTGCCCGTGGTGTACAGCACACCCTTCATATTCATGTTTTTGTCGAACTGGAAGATTCGACCGTCACCCGCATGATCATCGGTCGGCACGTTTAAATCCGTCGCGCCCAGGAATAAGTCACCGACGGCAAAGGGCTGCATGGTTGAAACTTTAGATGTAGTCGCTGCGGTATCGGTCATAGAGGTCTCCTTCAAATTCAGGTGGGCAATGAAAGCCTGATTATGCCTGGGATCAATGTCTTTCGCGTTGCGCTGACCGGTGCTTGGTCGAAGGTCAGGCTTTCAGTTTATCAGCTAATTCAAGTGGATTGGTCTGGTTCTTGGCATTCCAGGACAGTTCCAACAAAGCCCCAGCTGTATACGACTGCTCCAAAGCAGTGATGTCATGGGTCGACAGCGCCAGCGAGGCGGCTTTGAGCGCCGCCACGGCAACTTGGGGCAGATCGGGCTAATCTTCAGCTACGGTCGCGTGCAGTTTAATGAGCGGTTTGAGGTTACACGCCACCGCGACCAACTCATTCAGTGTCGGTGTTGAAGTAGATTTGAGGGCGGTGGCAGCGCGTGTCATGTCGATCCCCACGTGGTTGCGCGACGACGATGCCCCCGAACCGCCTGCCCGGCTAACAACTCATGGTCAGCATTGTCAACCATCTGTCGTCACAGAGCACGGCAAGACTTTAGAGCGCATCGATGCGGCTTTGCCAGCCATTGAAAATTTTGTGCGGACCGCTGGCCCAATCAGCTTGGCCGATGGCTTTGCACAGCGCCCAACCCAGGCAAAGATTGGTGGAGAGCGCAGGCAAACCTGTGGTGCGTTCAGCAGCGATTAACGCACGAAAACTAGCCATGCCACTGCCGGTAAACAAAACGCAATCGGCATTTCTCAGGTCTAATTTTGGGACCGCATTGATGGCATCAGCGCTGGAGAGTTCGTAAATCGCACGCGTATCAGCCGATGTATCTTGGATTTGTAACATTGACACAATCTCAAACCCGGCTTCCTCGTAGTACTGCTTGCAGGCCTCGATCACGAAGGCGGGGTATGGCGCGCCAATGGCAATTCTTTTGGCACCCAACGCTTTCAGCCCCGCAATGATCGCTTTGCCCCCAGAAATAATCGGATAGCCTCTTTTCTGCGCGAGTGCCCCGAGATGCTGATCCTCGCGCGTGTGCCCCACCAAGTACGACGACGCTGTGCAGGCGAAGGCCACCGCATCAAGCTTCAGCGTGTCGTAAGCTTGCAACGTTTGATCGAGGCGCTCGAAGTAGTCCAGAAATCTGTCTTTGGGTTGCGGGCAAGCGCTGGTGAGCCGCGCCGTATACAGCGCAACGCCGGGCGGCAGGCACGCGCGTACTTCCGGCTCAACGGTCGGATTGGCTTGGGGCGGCGTGACACCAATGCGCCCCTTTGATCCATACTCACGGTGTTGCATCTGATCTCCGATGACTCTGGTGTCCCCATCTCAACCCCTGTTCGCCGCGCGGTCAACGATAAAGGCATCTGCGCGCTCGCAAGGCGAGCCTCTTAAGGTCTTCACGACGCACTGGTGGCTAGGGCGTCTTTTGGGGATTTCACGATGAAAATTTTATTCTTTATCATTTTGCTCGATCTCATGGGCATCGGGGTGATGAACCCGATCTTCCCGTTCATCGCCACACGCATGGGCATCGAACCCGGCGTTGTCACCCTCATTCTGGCGATCTATCCCATATCATCGTTCATCGCCGCGCCCATTTGGGGCCGCATGAGCGACCAACGCGGACGTCGCCCGATTTTGATGATCAGCCAAGTCGGGGCCGTGGCTGCGTTCATCCTGCTGGCCTTCGCAGACAATA
>Ga0049084_10000216_pt1 | contig 22192 bp, 24 predicted proteins | sample GreLakmeON33MSRF_FD_66720 | JGI IMG/M metagenome (GOLD analysis project Ga0049084, IMG submission 66720) | Freshwater lentic microbial communities from great Laurentian Lakes, MI, USA - Great Lakes metaG ON33MSRF | ecosystem: Environmental > Aquatic > Freshwater > Lake | place: Great Lakes... | reverse complement strand
CCTAAACTTATTCGTGGAATTAAGGAAATAGGTAAGCGTTTTGGATTCGAGTCTATTTGTTACGGGCATGCAGGTGATGGTAATTTGCATGTAAATATTATCAAGGGAACGATGTCTGATCTTGACTGGAATACAAAATTAAAGCAGGGTATTAGAGAGATATTTGAACTGACCGTTGCTTTGGGAGGCACTATTTCAGGCGAACATGGCATAGGTTTAGTGCAGAGAGAATATATGGATATTAAGTACACTAAAACTCATCTGGATATTATGCGTGGTATAAAATCTGTTTTTGATCCTAATGGGATACTGAATCCGCTGAAGATATTCTAAAAGAATAATATCTGTTTTGCTAATTATTTTTCTCCATTTTAAGGCTTTAGAAATCAGGGATCGAAACTGGTTTATTGGTTTTATAATCAAATTTATTTGTTTGTATTCCTTATCCAAAATGGTTATATCTAGGGTATTGATGAATATGATACCAAATTTGTAAAACCGATATAAATTGAATTGGGATATTAATGCAGGATTAATTTCGCATATTAATATATTGTAATGGTTGTCCGAAATCTTCAGTCCGGCATAAAGAAATAACTGCCTGCAGATCATCTATCTTCTTGGCCTGAACCCTTAATTGGTCGTCCATTATTGAAGCCTGAACTTTTAAGCCACTATCTTTTATCTTTTTGACTATCTTTTTGGCAACCTCTTTATCTATGCCTTCTTTAATTTTGATTTCTTTGCGAAGCATATTGCCAGAAGCATATTGTTCCTTTCCAAGATCCATACTTCCAGGGTCAAGGCTATGTTTAACCATTCGCGAAATGATTGCATCCTGAATAGCCTTTAAACGCATATCATTTTCAGTAATGATAGTAATTTCATTCGATTTTTTATCGAGTTCAATTGTACTTTTAGAATCATTAAAATCGTAACGGTTGAGAATCTCTTTTTTTGCTGTATTTATTGCATTGTCGAGGGTCTGACCGTCAATCTTACTTACTATATCAAATGTTGGCATAATTATTATTCTATTTGTAAAACAAATATTAGTTAATATATTTAAATAATTCCAAAATTACAATCATTAATAGAAAAATCATGAAAACAAATAAAGTAAAAACCTCTGTAAAAACTGAGCAAAAGACAGCCAAGCAGGTAGTGAAAAAAGAGTTGGAAGCTTCAATTTCAAATAAATTTTTGGAAGCTTTGAAAAGCCTCGGCCATGATGCAGATAAATTTTCAAAAGATATTAAAAAGACAAGTAAAGAGCTTGCTAAAAAACTTGCAAGAAAATATAATGAAGTAAAAGTTGCGGTTGAAGAACAGAAGGATAGTAAATCAAATGCAATCAAAATTAAAAGGATCAAAAGACCAATTGCAATTTCTACTAAGAAAGCAGTAAGTCCTGTAAAAAAGGCAGTTCTACTAAAGCCAAAAGCCGCTCCATTAAAGCCAAAGGCAATTCCACTTAAACCAAAGGCAGTAAAAAAGAGTATTCCAAAAGTTGTAAAGCCTATTGTGTCTAAGAGTACAGCTACAGCAGCCAAGAAAACAATAAAGTCACCGGTTAAAAAAGCTGCCACAACTAAGCCTGTAGCAGTTAAATCAGCAAAATCACCAGCAAAAAAAATAGTCGCAAAAAAGCCTGTAGTTAACAAGGTAAAAGCAACAGTTGCTCCGGTTGCAAAAAAAGCTAGGAAGAATACTAAAACTACTTCAAATTAACGAGGCCATTAAACATCTGGCGACAGACTTAATGAGAACTTAATATTTAATTAATATTTATTTTTGATTTTTACAGTCCCGTCATCCTTGAAGCGGGACTGTTTATTTTTTAAGAAATGCCTAAGAATATTCCGCTTTTAAATCGTGAAGTTAGTTGGTTATCGTTTAACGATCGGGTATTGCAGGAGGCGACTGATAAATCTGTCCCCTTGGTTGAGCGTATTCGGTTTCTAGCTATTTTTTCATCCAATCTTGATGAATTTTACCGTGTCAGAGTTGCTACCCTTAACAGACTTTCAAGTTTAAATACGAAGTCAAAAGAGTTGTTGGGGTTTAATCCGCGAAAAACCTTACATGAGATCAAGAATATTGTTGTTCGTCAGGAACGCAAATTTAATCACCAGTATAACGATGTGATTCTCAAAGGGCTTGAGAAAGAAAAAATATTCATAATCAACGAAAAACAGTTAAATGTTTCGCGTGGCTTATATGTCGAAAAATATTTCAGAGAGAAGGTGCTATCAACATTAGTACCTGTTATGATTGACAAGAATCAAATCTTTCCGGAATTAAAAGACCGTGCCATTTATTTTTTTGTAAGACTTATTCAGAAAAAAAATATTGAGAAATCTAGGTTAGCCCTTATAGAAATTCCAACCGATGGATTAAAGCGGTTTTTGGTACTTCCGGAAACTAATAATTTAAAGTTTGTTACTTTGATTGATGATATCATAAGATATTGTTTGGATGATATATTCTTTATTTTTAAATATGACCAGATAGAATCTTATTCTATTCAGCTTACCCGCGATGCTGAACTAGATCTAGATAAGCATGTGAGTGAGAAGTTCATTGAATCTTTAACAAAAAGTCTGAATAAACGGGCCAAAGGACGACCAATGCGTTTATTATATGATAAGGAAATGCCATTGGACATGCTTAAATACTTGGTAGATAAACTCGATTTGAGTACAGACGGACTAATCCCCGGAAATCGATATCATAATTTCAAAGATTTTATAAGCTTCCCTAATGTTGGCGGCCCTGATCTTGAATATCCCAAAATGCCTGCGCTACCCGTTCAGGATCTATCTAGTGTAAGCAGTATTTTTGCGCATATAGCCAAAAGAGATTATCTGATAAATTTGCCTTATCAGTCATTTGATTACATCATTCATTTTTTAAGGGAAGCAGCAATTGATCCTAAAGTAAAAGAGATCAGCATGACTTTATACCGTCTTGCTGAAAACTCTAAGGTAATTCATGCATTGATCAATGCAGCAAAAAATGGTAAAAAGGTATATTGTTTATTGGAATTGAAAGCAAGATTTGATGAGCAGGCAAATATATTCTGGACAAACAAACTCGAGGACGAAGGTGTGATTGTTAATTACGGAATACTCGACTATAAGGTTCATTCAAAAATTTGCCTGATAAAAAGGCAGGAAAGTGGGAAACATGTTTTCTATGCAAATCTTGCTACCGGTAATTTTAATGAAAAAACAGCTGGATTGTATTGTGATCACAGTCTTTTTACTGCAAATCCACTAATTACTAGCGAACTTGTCAAGTTATTTAAAGGTTTACAAACACAGACCTTTTTCAAGGGATATAAATATTTAATTGTTTCGCCTCTTGAGAGCAGATCAAAATTGAATGATTTGATTAACCATGAGATTAAAAATGCTAAATCAGGTAAGCTTGCTTTTATCACATTAAAAATGAATAGTTTAACCGATGAAGAGGTGATCAGTAAACTGTATGATGCTAATAATGCAGGTGTGAAAATTAAGCTGATCATTCGTGGTATGTGCAGCTTAATTCCCGGAGTTACAGGATTTAGTGAGAACATTGAGGTATTTAGCATTATTGACAGATTTCTTGAACATGCTAGAGTTTGGATTTTCGCAAATGCTGGATTAGAAAAAGTGTACCTTACTTCTGCTGATTTAATGGCCCGAAATCTTGATAATCGGGTTGAGGTTGGTTTCCCAATTCTTGATCAGGAAGTGAAATCAGAGATCCTTAAAATTATCGATATTCAATTAATGGATAATTCAAAGGCTAGAGAGATCAATCAGCTGAATAATAATCGTTATCGTAAAACTGGAACCAAAGTATTAAGCAGGGCACAGACCGATATCTATACCTATTTAAAATATAAAAAATAATACATTGAGATACGCCGCTATAGATATAGGATCGAATGCTATCAGACTTTTAATAGCTGATATTAAACAAAATGGTAACCTAGTTTCTTTCAAAAAAAATACATTGATCCGTGTACCAGTTCGACTGGGAGATGATGCATTTCTTGACAAGAAAATTTCAGCTAAAAAGATCGAGGAGCTATTAAAGACTATGGTCGCCTTTCGTAATTTAATTGATGTTTATAAGGTTAGTGATTATATGGCTTGTGCCACTTCGGCTATGAGGGAAGCGAGTAATGGTTCTTCAATAGTATCTTTAATTAAGTCGGAAGCAGGTATCGATCTGCAGATTGTTGAAGGCCAAAGGGAAGCAGATATTATCTATGCAAGTCATATTGAGGAGAGTTTTGATCGCAAAAAGAACTATTTATATATTGATGTAGGAGGAGGTAGTACAGAACTTTCTGTATTCAGTAAGGGAGAAATGATTGCCTCGTGTTCATTCAATCTTGGGGGTATAAGGATTCTTGATAATCAGGATAAAGATGAAACCTGGGCAGAAATGAAGGAATGGGTAAAGCATCAGGCTCAGTCCAATAAAAATTTGTCGGGTATTGGTACGGGAGGAAATATTAACAGATTATTTAGAATGGCCGATCAAAAAGATGGAACTGCAATCACTTTTATAAAGCTGAAATCTATCTATGATTACCTGAATTCATTTTCATTAAAAGACAGGATCAATGTTCTGGGACTTAACCAGGATAGGGCAGACGTAATTATTCCAGCAACAGAAATATATCTGAGTGTTATGAAATGGGGTGGTGTAAAGCAAATATTTGTTCCTAGAGTAGGCCTTGTTGATGGGATAATTCAGATTTTGATCGACAAAAATTTTACCGATTGATCTGTACACTTTTAAGATGCAACGATCTTTTTTGAGCCAATCCAGAGAAAATAAGTGATAACAGGCGCCATAACAACATCCACCGTGTAATGAACATGCTGAATTAGTACCGCAATACCAATAATTATAGTAGCTAATAAGGCTATAACTTTATCTGTTCTTTTCTTCAGACATAAAAACATCAGAAACATTGCTGCTGTATGACCTGAAAAAAACAGATCTTTTGTTATGAATTTTGGACCATAGAAATGATTGCTGATAGGATCATGAATAGGAATTAAATCAGCTGGAGCATTGAGGGGTATAAGTCCAATAAACACAAACCTGGATAGATTGATGAGGATAAAGCCCCAAAGAAAGGTTAGGAATATATTGGGATCTTGCTTAAATCTGCTGAATGTAAATAAGGTCATTGACCAGATAACTGTAAATATATATAGAGAGAGGTCATATGCAGGGAGCCACGATAATAAATAATCATTGAAAATAATACCATTTCTCTTTTCTATTGCCTGAAAAAAAAAGGGTAGTGAAAGCAGAATAAAAGAAATAAGAATTAATCCGATTATTAATTTTTTTCTATAATCAGAAGATTGCAAGTTAATTTTCCATACACCGATCGCAGCTCTTTGTTCAGACATTTATATTTTTTTAAAGCGAGCAAACTTACAAGTTTTAATTTTTATCAAGAGAATTAATATTGTATTTTTTCAAATTAGATTAGGATCAGATGGTTAAGAGCGCCTTCTGGTCAGGTATTGTTATTTAATCTAAAATCTATTTTAGCTAAAGAATCCAGCCAGATGGATTAACTGGAGTTCCACCTTTCCAGATCTGAAATTGCATTTCAGTCACACCCTCCGACTGATCTGTTGCAACTGTACCAATAGATTGTCTTGCCTGAACCTCCTGCCCAGCTGAGACACTCACATTTTTAAGCTTTGAATAGATAGAAAAATATTCGCCATGCCTAATGATTACAGTGTACGTGTTTACCAGAAAAATAACTTTACTTACTTTTCCACCATAAACTGCTGAAACAGTTGCACTTGGTTCAGTTTTTATGTTTATTCCTGGGTTAAAAATAGTGACATTATTGTATTTATGCTGGCCAAATCCCTGAGTTATTATTCCTGATACCGGCTTTTGTAAACGGCCCCTGCTTCCCATGAACGAAGATGAAAGTTTTGCATCTGCCGGACTGGATGCTAATATTGAAGAACCTTTAGCTTCAATAATGGTTTTCTTCTCATTGGTAGATGATTCTGTAATCTTTTCTTTCGTTAGTTTTGCTTTTGCTACGGCTGCCAGTCTTTCACGTTCAGCAGCTTTTAGCTGTTCTGCTAGAATTTCCTTACGTATAGCTGCCTGAATAGCATTATTTAAATTTGAAGCTTCCTTTTGTTTTTTACCCAACTGTTTTTGAAGATCTTTTTGCTGTTTGGTTAATGTTGTTAATATTTTGGATTGTTGAATCTTATCTTTTCCTAATGTTTGTTTCTCTGTTATCTGATCTAATAATAAATTGCTTTTTTCTTTTTTATTATGATCCAGAACAGAAATTTCTTTCTTCAATATGAATTGAGTGCTCTGAATATTGCTTGCCTGCCTTTTCCTGAATTGTCCTGTTTGCTGAATGTATTTTAACCTCATATAGGCTTGATTAAAATCGTTAGCAGCAAATAGGAACATTAATTTATTGTAAGCTCCCTGATTTTTGAAAGCAAATTGGATCATTTTTGCATACTCGGCCTTCAGCTTATCTAAATTTGATTGCAAACTCTTTACCTCGGTTGTATTGCTGATAATTTTGCTATCGAGCATTCTGATCTCCGAATTTATAGTTTGGATCTTTTCCTTCCTTAACCTAATCTGTGTATTTAATAAATTGATCTGATTAAGCGATAGTTTTTTGCTTTTATCAATTTTATTTCTGCTTTTCTTTAGCTGTTCAATTTCTTTATTGATCATATCCTTGCGCTTTTTAAGAGCGGAGCTGCTTTGTGAAAAAGCTGAAGTAACACTGGTCATTAAAACTAAAAAGATGATGAATTTGAGCAGACGCATAGATAGTTATTTTGCGTGGCAAAACTATTAACAATAGATGAAATACTGCCATTATTTCTCATAATAATGTTTAAAGTATTTACCTGCTATATTTCAAAAATTTGGTTAAAATTCTTATTACTTTTGCAGGGCACACGCAATTTATGCCTTCTCTTAAGCATCCGATCTATACTATTCAATTTGCTCTTCTCTGTTTAAGTTCATTCTTATTTTCAGCGAGCTTCAATATGCTAATTCCGGAATTGCCTGCATACCTGAGCAGTATGGGAGGAGCAGAATATAAAGGCTATATTATTGGTCTTTTTACTATAACAGCCGGAATTGCCAGGCCATTTAGCGGGAAGCTTACCGATAAGATCGGCCGTGTTCCAGTAATGGCCATAGGGTCATTGGTTTGTGTTGTCTGCGGTCTATTGTATCCGCTTTTGACTACTGTTGCAGGGTTTTTATGGCTTAGATTGTTTCATGGATTTTCAACTGGGTTTAAGCCTACAGCAACAGCAGCTTATGTTGCAGATATAGTTCCTGCAAATAGATGGGGCGAAGCAATGGGAATTCATGGACTTTGTTTCAGTACCGGTTTAGCAATCGGTCCGGCTATTGGTAGTGAATTAACAGGAAGATTTTCAATTAATGCACTATTTTATTGCTCTTCCTTTATTGCGCTATTATCGATCATCATCTTGATGAATATGAAGGAGACTATCAAAAAGAAAGAAAGTTTTAACTTTTCAATGCTCAAGATGCATCGAAAAGAACTGATTGAATTAAGGGTATTGCCTGGTGCTTTTGTTACTTTTCTTTCCTATCTAAGTTATGGAGCAATCCTTACCGTAATTTCTGACTGGGGTAGTCATCTGGGAGTGGTAAATAAAGGCCTCTTTTTTATGGTTTTTACCATTTCATCTTTGCTGATTCGGTTTTTGTCTGGTAAAATGTCAGACCGTATTGGGAGGGTCAGTATCATCAAATTATCTTTATTCCTTTTGGTAATCGCCATGATTATGATTGCAAGATCAGATTCAGCATTATTTTTGATGTTTTCATCAGCAGTTTATGGAGTTGCAACGGGAATGTTATCTCCATCAATAACTGCTTGGATAGTTGACTTAAGTCATCCTGAATATAGAGGTAAGGCTATTGCAACTATGTATATAGCTTTAGAAGCTGGTATTGGGTTGGGGGCTTTTGTTGCAGGGGCGCTCTTTATCTCTGATGTAACAATGATACCCCTAACTTTTTATGTTATCGCTGCATTGACCCTGCTGGCCTTAATTTATCTTCAATTCATATACAAACCTGCAAAGGTTAAAGATCATACAAATGAATCCTGAGATCCTGAACGATTTGGTCAGTATGAGGATGCCTTTTGGTAAATACAAAGGCAAATTAATATGTGATCTTCCAGAATTTTATCTTGTTTGGTATGAATCTAATGGGTTTCCACAAGGCAAGATCGGGATATTACTTGCAACAATGTATGAAATTAAGCTCAATGGATTAGAATACTTATTAAAACCATTAAGAAAATAAAATGTTCTGAAATGCCAATTAATAGGTTCAGGTTATTTATTACTAACAATTTTAGTATATTCTATTTATATTTGGCTCATAATCTTAAAGGATGTACGCGATAGTCGATATTGAAACAACAGGTGGTCATGCTAGTGCAAATGGTATCACTGAAATCGCAATCTTAATTCATAACGGTAAAGAAGTAACTGAACATTTTCGAACGCTTATTAACCCCGGAATTCCAATACCCATTTATATCCAGTCACTTACTGGTATTAATGATGATATGGTAAGGTCTGCACCTAGGTTTAATGAGCTTGCCAAACAGATATATGATCTTTTACATGATAAGATCTTTGTAGCCCATAATGTCAATTTTGATTTTTCATTTCTTCATTATCATCTTGCCACGGCAGGTTTTCACTTACAATCTCGAAAGCTTTGCACAGTTCGGTTGAGTCGTAAGATCATTCCTGGACTTGCTTCATATAGCCTCGGGCGCCTTTGTAAAGAAGTGGGAATAGAGGTCGTAGAAAGGCATAGGGCTATGGGTGATGCGGAAGCAACCTCAAAGCTTTTTTCAATGCTGCTTGAAAAGGATCATGAAGGCCATATCATTAAAACATTAAACCCAAGGTCAAAAGAGCAGTCCTTGCCACCTCATTTGCCTAAAGAGGATATGGATAAACTTCCCACAGTTTCAGGGATTTACTATTTCCACAATAGTAAATCGAAGGTGATCTATGTTGGAAAAGCCAAAAACATAAAAAAAAGAGTGACCAGTCATTTTGCTAATAATAAACCAGGCAAGCAAAAACAAGAATTTTTAAGAGATATACACCATATCAGTTTCCAGGAATGTGGCACTGAATTAATGGCTTTTATTCTAGAAGCGATTGAAATCAAGCGATTATGGCCTGCTTATAACCGTTCTCTGAAAAGATTTGAACATGCCTTTGGTCTATATTCGTTTGATGATCAAAATGGATATTTGCGCCTAGCTGTAGACAAAAAGAATAAATTTTCAAAACCATTTTACACCTTTAACAAAATTTTAGATGGCCATACTCTGATAAAAAATCTGATCACTGAATTTAATCTTTGTCCTAAACTTTGCTTCGTTCAGCGAAATAATGATCCCTGTATCTCAATCAATGAACAAATTTGTAAAAAAGCATGTGAACAAATGGAGAGCCCTGCTAGTTATAATGAACGTGTAATCAATGCTCTTTCTAAATTAAAGTCTGCTTTGCCCAGTTTTATGGTTATTGATGAGGGTAGAAGCCTAACTGAAAAAAGTTGTATTTTAATGGAAGAAGGCCGTTTTTATGGTATGGGATATGTTTCGACAGATCTCAAAGATGAAGATATCGCGGATCTTAAAAAATATCTGACACCTTATGCATCCAATGATTATATACGGAATATGGTTTTTAATTATTCAATTCGATATCCTCTTAAGATCAGGTCAACTAGTACCTCAATAGATTCAGATATTCCTAATTAGCACTATTTGTATTTGCATAAATAAGAAGTTTGCATTCCTGATCGAACCGTAAACGATTGGTTTGCGGAAACTTCAAAACTCTGACCATTGGTGAATGTTTTCCATATGGCCGATTCCGGTAAAAGTACCTCTAGTTCTCCCTCCAGAACAATCATCGTTTCATGCATAGATGTACCAAATTTATATTCACCTTCCTCAATAATGCCAATGCTCGATTTACCATCCTTTGAGTCATACCCAAGTGATTTTACAGCTCCGTCAAAATATTCACTGATTACAATCATTTTCTCCTGATTATTCTTTTTAATATTTTTTTAATTCAGATTTATTTCTGTTAAAAATACGAAAATTGATTTATTGTAAATATTTAATCATTGTAGTGGTTTAGGATTAATCAATCCAATTAGTATAATGGATAAATGAATATTTTTCACATTGGCCTAAGATTTGCCTTAGTTAATATGATCATTTAATTTATCCATTTTGCAATCTACTTTCATAGATTTTTAGCAAATTAGCATCAACCTAATTATTTTTAATGAAGATACTTTATGCCATTCAAGGCACCGGAAATGGGCATTTAAGCCGTGCTATGGATATTATTCCTTGCCTTCAGCAGCATGGAAAGGTCGATATTCTGGTGAGTGGTACTCAAGGAGACCTTAGTATTCCATTTCCAATAAAGTACAAATTCCGCGGGCTAAGTTTTATTTTTGGTAAATCAGGAGGTGTTGACCTTTGGAAAACCTGTATAAAATCAAATATTCATAAGCTTGTAAAGGAGATTAAATCATTGCCGGTCGAAAATTATGATCTGGTAATAAATGATTTTGAGCCAGTTTCAGCCTGGGCATGCTATATGAAAAACATTCCCTGCATTGGCCTTAGTCATCAGGCTACCGTGTTGGCTGAAGGTACACCAAAGACTGAGCATCATGATATGATTGGAAAGCTCATTCTGAATAATTATGCACCTAATACAACTCATTATGGGTTTCATTTTCAATCGTATGAACATAATATTTTTACTCCGGTAATAAGAAAGCAAGTCAGAGATCAGCTTATTGAAAACAAAGGACACTACACAGTTTATCTTCCTTCTTATGATGATAAGAGGTTAATTGCAAAGCTTAGCCAGTTTAAAAATGTTTCATGGGACGTGTTTTCAAAGCATAACAGGAAACAATTCAGGAGTATGAATGTTACTGTACAACCCATTCACAATGAAAAATTTATCAAGAGTATGGCTCAGGCTGAAGGTGTCTTGTGTGGCGCTGGTTTTGAAACACCTGCCGAAGCCTTATTTATGAAAAAGAAGCTATTGGTTATTCCTATGAAAAATCAATATGAACAGCAATTAAATGCAGCAGCTTTAAAACAGATGGGAGTGCCTGTTATTAAAAATTTAAATGACAGTTTTGATATGGTCATTCGAACCTGGATCAACTCAACAAGAACCGTGGAAGTAAATTATCCAGATATGACCAGCGCAATTATTGACCAGATTATTAAAAAGCATGGTTCATCATCTCAAAAAATAGTAAACATAAAATTTGGAATTATACATTCTTAATTCAGTTCTTAAAATTTAAATTATTCAGGAAGAAAAATTCAAAATTTTTAAGAAATTATCCAAATAGATTACTGCTTAAGTACCGGTCGCCACGGTCGCATGCAATAAAAACAATCACACCTTTATCCAGTTCAGAAGCAAGCCTGAAAGCTGCAGTTGCCCCACCTCCGCTACTCATTCCTGCAAAAATTCCTTCCATTTTGGCAAGTTTACGACTCATTTCTGTAGCTTCTGATTCAGATATATCCATTATTCGGTCTACACGGCTTGGTTCAAATATTTTGGGTAGGTACGCTTCTGGCCATCTCCGAATTCCGGGAATAGATGAATCTTCAGTTGGCTGACAACCAATAATCTGAATAGTCGGATTTTTTTCTTTTAAAAATCGGGAGCATCCCATTATAGTTCCGGTTGTACCCATAGAACTTACAAAATGTGTTATTTTTTGTTCGGTATCTCTCCACATTTCAGGGCCAGTAGTTTTGTAATGTGCCCAAAAATTATCAGGATTGGCAAATTGATTGAGTTGAAAACTTTTACCACTGGCTGCTTTTTCTTCAGCATAGTCGCGGCAAAGCTCAATTCCATCCAATAAAGTAACCTTTGCACCAAAGGCTTCCATTGTCAGCGTTCGTTCTCTTGTAGAATTTGAAGGCATAACAAGTTCAATTTCAATACCGTACACACTTGCTATCATTGCTAAGGCTATGCCGGTATTTCCACTTGTCGCTTCTATTAGTTTGGTGTTTTTATTAATTTCTCCACGCTCAAGAGCACTTCTAATCATGTTTAATGCCGATCTGTCTTTTACACTTCCACCTGGATTATTTCCTTCTAGCTTTGCATAGATCTTTACTTTTGGATTAGGATTTAATCTTGTTATCTCTACCAGAGGTGTATTTCCTACCAGATCAATGATGCCTGCCATTATTGTTTATTTATTTCATTATCACTTGATATTTTTACTTCAGCTGTATTATAAACATAAGACCCTGCAGGAATACTTTTTGTAATCCATACATTTCCTCCAATTGTGCTGTCATTTCCAATAAAGGTGTCTCCACCAAGAATTGTAGCGCCAGAATAAACAACTACACGATCGCCAATGGTTGGGTGTCGCTTTGTGTTAGCCATGCTTTTATGAACGCTTAAAGCACCCAGCGTTACTCCTTGATACATTTTTACATGCTTTCCTATCTTACAGGTTTCACCTATAACAATTCCTGTACCATGATCTATGTGAAAGAACTCATCGATTTCTGCTGCAGGATGTATGTCGATTCCAGTTTTTGAATGAGCATATTCTGTAAAAATTCTCGGTAATAGTGGTATACCCGATAGGTATAATGAATGAGCGAGCCTGTAAAACGATATTGCATAGAACCCTGGATATGCTCTAATAACCTCAAATTCGCTTTTTGCTGCAGGATCGCCATCAAAAATGGCTTTAATGTCAGTATTTAAAAGCCGGTATATTTCAGGCACTTGTTCAAAAAAATCTCGTGCTAATTTGGCATTATTACAGTGAATACAAGCTTTGGTATCTTCTAATATCTTACAAAGTTCGATTTCAAGTTTATTGAATTCTTTTTTTAGTTCCTCTAAATTGCTTAAGGTGCGTTTGGATTGTTCAGGAAAAAGTAATCTAATCAGATCTAGTGCCCATCTCGATATTTCCTTGTTTGATGGTACTGCATCAGCGTCTTGCTGCTTTTTAAAAATATGCTTAAAAAATTCCTCGTTCATCTTAATCTTTACCAAAAATTTTATAAATAGTTAACAATACAAGTTTAACGAAAAGAATGTCTTCACTTGGTAAAAACATCTGGATAAATTTTTTAATTGCAGCGCAGATGTGTTAATAGCAAAGCTGATCTAAAATAATCTAGCTTTCTATGTCAATGTTGTATTTGTTTAATAATCCCGGAATACCCTGCATTGAAAATTTGGCCATCTTAATACGGTTTAGTTCAGGATCAATAGAATAGTTGAAAGCGGTACGAAAATCTACTCTTTCTATATTAGCATTATCAAATTTAGCATTGCTCAAATCGCAATTTTCAAAAATGGAACCTGTAAGTTCACATTCAGTGAAATCCACTTCTTTTAACTGAGAATTTTTGAATGTAGTTTTTTTGATTATTGTTTTGTAAAATGATGAGTGATTCAGCTGACAATTTTCAAATGTAAATGAAAGACCAAATTCATTACAATTTTCAAAATGAAGCCCTAACATTTTACATTCATTGAATTTTATGTCTCTAAATGCAGTTTTTGTTAAAACAGCAAGACTTAGATTAGAGCCAATAAATTCGCAATCAATAAATTTAATCTCAGAAAGATTTGTATTTGAAAAATCGCATTGTCTGAATACACAATTTTCATATTCTCCTATTTCCAAAGCCTCATCCTGAAATTTTATTCTATCGAATAGCTTATCTTCTGTATAATTCATGCCAAATTCAATGGATTTTGTTAGAGTTCATTATCGTGTCAATTGATGTAAGCTAAAGACTTTAGAAGGGCTATTTACACCTTCAGTCTTTAGTACCTCTAGAATTTTTTTAAAGGTCTCTGAATTGCCTGCAATATTTGAGAAATACACAATAGAAGTTTTTTGTCCTGGAATATTAACCGAATAAGTACTGAAACCGCAGGTACTTCCTGAATGGAATAATGCCGGGTTATCTTTGTCGAAATAGAACCACCCAGGACCATAAAAACTACTGTTAAACTCTTTTATAGAAAAATTCATTCGGTTTAATGCTGTTGGTAAATCCAATAAAGTCCCCTTCCATAACGCATGAGTCCATTTTTTATAATCATCTAACGAAGTGTAAACTCCACCATCACCTTTTATTGCACTTGTTGAGCTTTGATCATTTGCATAAAGTTTTAAGTTCTTATCTCTTGCAAATCCAAAGGAGCGATTAGGAATTGAAATTGCAGCTTCATAAACCAGCGATTTCTTCATTTTCAGCCGATTGAATATTCTTTCCTTCATGAATTCGGGAAAGGTTTGTCCCGAAACCCGTTCAACGATCAATGCCAGCAGGGCATAGGCAGAATTGCTATACCTGAACTCAGTGCCCGGATTTGAATATGTTTTATTCTGGGTTCTTAAAATATTCAAGACATCAATATCCAGCAATGGAGTGGTAATGGTATGATCCATTACTTCCTCGTAATCAATAATTCCTGATGTATGGGTAATCAAATGGCGCACTAACATTTTATCACCAATACTTGGGGGTAATTCTGGTAAATAACGGGATATTGGATCATCAAATGAAATCTTCTGATCTTGTTCAAGCAGAAGTATACACATGGCGGTAAATTGTTTTGAAACAGAAGCAAGTCTGAAATTTGTGTTTGGTTTAATTTTATTTTTAAGTTCAGCATCGGCTATCCCGAAGCCTTTATTATACATGGTCTCTCCATTTTTTTCCACATAAAGTGCAAGTCCTGGTTCGCCTTGTAGAATACTACTATTGATGACTGAATCAAGTCGTTTTTCTAGTTGAGCGCTGGCAGTATGCGAAATCATTAAACTTAAAATGATGAGAATATATTTCATACTAAATTAAAAATGGTGAACCTTGTACTTAAAATAGTGGATCAATTGTTCCTGTTTATGCATTTGAAAGCAGCATAAAAATTAGTTTTTGAGGAGTTTTAATAACCTAATCAAGTCTTCTGGTGTGTCAATAGCTTGACTTTCTTTATCTGTAATTGCTGCCTGAATAGCGTATCCATTTTCAATCCAGCGTAGCTGTTCCAGTCCTTCTGCTATTTCTAGATCTGACACTGGTAGTTTGGTGATTTCTGAAAGTGTTTGCCTTTTGAAGGCATAAATGCCTATGTGTTTATAAAAAGTATGTTCACTCAGCCAATTATCTATTTTTTTACCTATTAGGTATGGTATTGTGGCGCGGCTGAAATAGACTGCCTGATGGTTTTTATTAAGTATTACCTTGGGTGTATTTTCGTTAACTAGTTCCTCTTTTGTATGAATTAATTTAACCAGAGTTGCAATTCGGGTATTGTGATTGTCAAAGCAGGAACAGAGCAGATCAATCTGGTGTGGGTCAATCATTGGTTCATCTCCCTGTATATTGACCAGGATATCAAATTCAGGAAATTGTTCGGCAACTTCTCCACAGCGATCAGTTCCACTCGCATGCTTTGATGAAGTCATGATCCCGTCGCCTCCAAAGGTTTTTAAATGATTCAAAATACGTTGATCATCTGTCGCCACAATTACCTTGTCTAGTCGTGAAGACTTTTGACATTGCTCATAAACCCTTTGAATCATGCTTTTTCCGGCAATATCTATGAGGGGTTTTCCAGGAAACCGGCTAGATTCAAAACGGGCCGGGATAATTCCGAGGATCTTCATCGGCTTTTGAAATTATCGGTTTTGACTAAAATAAACCATGGATCTCGCGTTCAATACTATTGATCACAAATCCAAGATCTTCAGGATTATTGGCAAAGTCAAGTTTATCTTTATCAAGTACCAATAGCTTACCTTTTGTGTAAGAGTCGATCCATTTTTTGTATTTATCATTCAGTTTAGAAAGGTAATCTAGCCTAATTCCTGCCTCATATTCTCTGCCACGTCTCTGTATATTGTTAACCAGAGTAGGAACTGATGCTTTCAGATAAATTAACAAATCTGGTGGCTTAATAAAAGTTGTGATATTTTCGAAAATTGAACGATAGTTTTCGTAATCCCTGGTGGTCATTAAGCCCATATCATGAAGGTTTTCAGCAAAAATATAGGCATCTTCATAAATCGTTCTATCCTGGATGATATTTCGTTCGGCGTTCTGTAATTCAAGAATTTGCTGAAAACGACTATTCAGAAAATAGATCTGTAAATTAAAGCTCCATCGTTTCATATCGCTATAAAAATCTTCAAGATAAGGGTTATTGTCAACAGCTTCAAACTGAGCTTCATAATTTAGATGCTTTGCAAGCAACTCTGTTAGGGTAGTTTTACCTGCCCCAATATTTCCAACTATAGCAATATGCATGATGTTTCTGGTAAGTGTTTTGCGACGGCCGCTAATTGTGTTTGAAAATACAAATAGTTTTTTAATGAAGGGAATTTAAAAAGTTTTAAAGCCAATTATTTCCCTTACTTCTCTAATTGTTGTTGATGCGCTTTCTCGTGCTTTAATAGCGCCAAAACGGGCAACCTCTCGTAAATAAGTTTCATCTTTTGCGATCTCATTGATCCGTTCACGAATAGGAGCTGTAGCAATGATCATATCTTCAGCTAGTTGCTTTTTAAAGTCGCCGTATCTAATCCCGCAATTTGTGTAAAGCTGGTCAAAATGATTGTATGTGCTGTCTGAAGAAACAATTTTCATCAGGTCAAATAAATTTTGAATGGATTCATTTTTTGGCTGATTTTCTTCAGTAGGACCACTATCACTTACAGCCCTCATTACCTTTTTTCTGATTACTTCAGGTTCATCTGAAAGATAAACAGCATTGCCTTCACCTTCTGACTTGCCCATTTTACCTTTGCCGTCAAGTCCGGGAACTTTTACCAGTTTATCAGTGAAATTAAAGGCAAATGGTTCTGGGAAGTATTCTCTATTATAGAGCCTATTGAATCTATTACCAAAGGTTCTTGACATTTCCAGATGTTGCTCCTGATCTTTTCCTACGGGTACTTTTGTTGCTTTATGAATTAGGATATCAGCAGCCATTAAAACAGGGTAGGTCAATAATCCTGCATTTACATTGTCGGGATGAGCACGAACTTTATCCTTGAATGAAGTACTTCTTTCAAGTTCACCCAGGTATGCATTCATGTTCAGATATAAGTATAATTCTGCTATTTCCGGAACATCTGATTGAACATAAATTGTTGCTTTTTCAGGGTCAATCCCAGCAGCCAGATACTCGATCAATACTTGCCTTACATTGCCATGAAGATCTTCGGGATTAGGGTGTGTGGTTAAAGAATGATAGTCTGCGATAAAAAAATAACAGTTGAATTCATTCTGCATCTGTACAAAGTTTTTTACAGCTCCATAAAAATTACCTAAATGCAGTTTACCGGTACTGCGGATACCACTAACAACAGTTTCCATAAGCCTCAAAAATAAGAATTTTTTCTGTAACTGAGGCTTAAAGGGTTTGGTATGCCCCTCTTTTATTATAAAGCTACCTAGATTTTTGTATTTTTGAATCAATGAAAAGACTTTTTAAAAGCGTACATCTTTACTATTTTCAAGTTTGGCTCGCTCTAATATTTACGTGTCTTTATCCAATTATTTTTTATTTTTCTCGAAGTCCTTTAAAGTTTCATGGGATGAACCAAATGCGATGGATATTCAGTTATTTAAGTTCGGTTTTATCAGGTTTTTTATTTTGCTTCAGCTATGATGAAAAAATAGATTGGTCGAAAAAATATATTATCTGTGCAAATCATACCTCAAACCTCGATATCACAGCTATTATACTACTGGTAAAACGTAATTATGTATTTCTTGGTAAGGAAGAACTTCTTCATAATTATATTACCGGCATTTACTTTCGCACTATTGATATCCCATTAAACAGAGAAAGTAAAATGTCAGCCTTCAGAGCTTTTAAAAAAGCCGAAGAAAGTTTAAAAGATGGTAAAAATGTCGTGATCTTTCCTGAAGGAATGATCAGTGAAAATTACCCGCCGGTTTTACAGCCATTTAAAAATGGACCTTTTAAACTTGCCATTGAACAGGGAGTGCATATATTACCGGTAACTATTTGTAATAACTGGAATTTAATGTGGGATGATGGAAAGCGATATGGAACTAGTCCGGGGATTTGCGATATTTGCGTTCATGCTCCAATTGATACCTCTTGTTTAACTTTAACAGATGCTGAAAATTTGAAAGCGAAAGTTTATGGAGTTATATCTGGGCAGCTTAATGTCTACCAAACTAACTAGTAATTCAGAGCCGTTAAGCTCTATTTAAATATAAATTATTAATGAAATTAAGTCCAGAAACGATCGATAAAATTGCCCATTTGGCTAGGCTAGAGGTGCATGAAGATGAAAAGCAGGGTCTTTTAGATGACATGAGTAAAATTCTTACTTTCATGGATAAACTAAATGAGGTGGATACTAGTGGAATTGAACCCCTGATTTATATGAATGATGAGATTAATGTTTTGCGTGAAGATGAAATAAATCAGGAAATTAGCAGAGATATGGCATTGAAAAATGCGCCTAAAGAAGACGGAAAGTTCTTTAGGGTTGCCAAGGTAATTAATAAGCCCTAATTTATCCTATACTGTAACAATGTACCTATACCGATAGTCTATAAACAAAAATATGGCTCAAGACCCTCTTATCACTTTAACAGACATCGGTAGGAAATATGTAATTGGGGCGGAAACTATTCATGCCTTGAAATCTGTTTCCTTAACTATAAATAAGGGTGAATTCGTAGCCCTCATGGGTCCGTCGGGCTCAGGTAAATCAACTTTAATGAATATTCTCGGTTGTTTGGATACACCAACAAAAGGAATTTATATTTTAAATGGAAACCAGGTTAGTGAAATGACCGACAGTGAACTTGCTGAGATCAGAAATAAGGAAATTGGTTTTGTGTTTCAGACATTTAATTTACTACCCCGCTCATCATCACTTGAAAATGTAGCACTTCCACTAGTTTACGCTGGAATTGGAAGAAGAGAACGAGATGACAGGGCTCAAAAAACTCTTGAAAGTGTCGGGCTTGGAAACAGAGTGCACCACAAGCCAAATGAATTATCCGGAGGGCAGCGTCAGCGTGTTGCTGTGGCCAGAGCACTTGTCAATAATCCTTCTATCATTCTTGCAGATGAACCTACTGGAAATCTTGATACTAAGACTTCTATTGAGATTATGGAATTACTGGAAGAGATCCATTTAAAAGGCAATACTATTATTCTGGTTACGCATGAAGAAGATATTGCTCAGCATGCGCACAGGATTGTTAGAATGCGTGATGGGCTGATTGAAAATGATTATTTAAATGAAAATGTGAAGACTGTTTCACCCAAACTTGCCGATATGAAATCAAAGGAATCAGACTTTGAGAAAATTCAATAAGTAAAAATTGGACTATTTTCTTATAAATTGATTTGAATCAAACTAATAGCGCACTCTTCTGCTAAATACGCTATGTAATTATGTTTTATGAATGTCAAAATAATGGATTTAACCTGTTTACATTCATTGTATTCTGCTGAATAATTCTTAATATCGCCCAAAATTAAATCAGCTTTGTTTAAAGACTGATATAACATGAATAAAAAGAAATGAAAATTTATACCAAAACCGGAGATGAGGGATTAACCTCTCTAATAGGTGGAACACGGGTACCAAAATATGATCTTCGTATTGAGAGCTATGGTACAGTTGATGAGCTTAATTCCTATATCGGTTTGATTCGTGATCACGATATTGATGCAGATCAAAAGGACACTTTAAAAGAAATACAGGACAGATTGTTTACTATCGGTGCAGCCTTAGCTTCAGACCCTGAGAAATCTAAAATGAAAATTCCGGATCTTCATCTTTCGGATATAACCTTTCTTGAAAGTCAGATCGATGAGATGAATCTAGTGCTTCCTGAGCTAAAACATTTTATTTTACCAGGCGGAAGTCCGGTGGTTTCAATTTGCCATGTTTCTAGATGTGTTTGCAGAAGGGCAGAGCGAATTATCGTTCACCTGAAGGAAGAAAGTTTTGTGGATGAAAAGGTAATTATTTACCTGAACAGGCTTAGCGATTATCTTTTTGTGCTAGCGAGAAAATTGTGTCATGATAGTAATATATCTGAAAATCAGTGGTTTCCGCGAGTTTAATTTTAGTTTATTAAAATAATTGATATTGTTATTTAAATTATTATATTTTTGCAAAAAATAGTATAAACCAAATTCTAAGAAATATGTATTGGACATTAGAATTAGCGTCACACCTAGAAGACGCTCCATGGCCGGCAACAAAAGATGAACTAATTGATTATGCAATTCGTTCAGGTGCACCAGTGGAAGTTATAGAAAACCTGCAAGCATTAGAAGATGATGGCGAGCCATATGAAAATATAGAAGAGATTTGGCCGGATTATCCCACCAAAGATGACTTCTTTTTTAACGAAGACGAATATTAAAAAAAAATCCCCTGCTCAGTTCAGGGTTTTTTTATGCTTTGTTTTTTGACTCAGATAGAATTCAGCAAGAGTTAAGTCTTCAGGGTAAGTGATTTTGAGATTTTTGCTTTCACCTTCTATCAAATTTAAAGTAATACCTGTGCGTTCTACAACTGATGCATCATCAGTAAATTCATTTCTATATTCCTGCTTGTAGGCTTTATTAAGAATCTCGAATTGAAAAGTTTGAGGGGTTTGAATCAGGTAAATTTCATCTCTGTTTAACGATAGGCTTGAATTGCCTTTTTGTTGTCTGACTGAGTCTTTTGACTTAATAGCCACTACTGCATTGCCTGTTTGTTCAGCTTCTCTGAAAGAAGAACAGATTAGTTCGTTGCTGACTAGAGGCCTAACTGCATCATGTATTGCAATAACAGATTTGCCCCTTATTGCCTTAATTCCATTTTTAACTGAGTGGAATCGTTGAAGTCCACCTTTTATAAGGGTATGTGGAATTGAAAAATTATATTTTTCGCAAAGTTGTTCCCAGTACGTGTGGAAATCTACATTTAATACAACAATGATTTTTGGCTTGAAATCTGAGTAGTGGAATGCCTCAATAGTATGCATAAGAATAGGTTTACCATTCAAAAGCATAAATTGTTTAGGTACTTCAGATTGCATCCTGCTTCCGAAGCCAGCACCTACTATGATTGCGTAGTATTCCAAAACTAAAATATCAGATATTTTATATCCAGGTTAATTAGGGTAAAAAATACCCTTTTTCACCAAAAAAATTAGATGATTAGCATTGCATCGCCATAACTGTAAAAGCGATATTTTTCTTTCACAGCAACCTCGTAAGCTCTCATCACATTTTCATAACCTCCAAATGCTGCTACCATCATCAAAAGTGTTGATTCAGGAGTATGGAAGTTAGTGATCATACAATTGGCAATACTGAAGTCATATGGAGGAAAGATGAACTTGCTGGTCCAGTCATTTGCAGCTTTCAATTCCTTTCCTGCAGAAACAGCAGATTCAATCGATCTCATAGAAGTTGTTCCTACTGCACAAACTTTGCGTTTTTCAAGAATAGCTTTATTAACGATATCCGCATATTTTTGCTCGATTATATACTGCTCTGAATCCATTTTATGCTTGGTAAGGTCTTCAACCTCAACAGATCTGAATGTACCTAGACCAACGTGAAGGGTAATTTCAGCAAAATCAACACCCTTTAATTCCAGGCGTTTCATAAGCTCACGACTAAAATGTAAGCCAGCGGTTGGAGCTGCAACAGCACCTTCATTTTTAGCGTAGATAGTTTGATATCTCTCCTTATCTTGAGAAGTTGCTTTGCGTTTTATATATTTTGGTAGCGGAGTTTCACCTAGGATCTCGATATTTCTACGGAACTCATCATTTGTACCATCGAAAAGAAAGCGAATAGTTCTTCCACGTGAAGTAGTATTGTCTACAACCTCAGCAACTAACAGATCGTCATCTCCAAAGTAAAGCTTATTACCAACTCTAATTTTACGTGCAGGGTCAACTAAAACATCCCAAAGACGAAGTTCACGATTTAATTCACGAAGC
>Ga0049084_10000211_pt1 | contig 22440 bp, 17 predicted proteins | sample GreLakmeON33MSRF_FD_66720 | JGI IMG/M metagenome (GOLD analysis project Ga0049084, IMG submission 66720) | Freshwater lentic microbial communities from great Laurentian Lakes, MI, USA - Great Lakes metaG ON33MSRF | ecosystem: Environmental > Aquatic > Freshwater > Lake | place: Great Lakes... | reverse complement strand
AGCAACTCCGATAGATGGGGCGCTCGAAAGCGGATGGCACTGGCATACAAACAGAGTGACTTGACGCGATTCAGTTTCACATCGGTCACTTTTATCCCGTACTTGTCATCGCCAACGATCGGGCAACCTGCGTATTGGCAGTGCACACGAATTTGGTGGGTACGGCCAGTGGCTGGTTTTGCTTCCACCAGCGTTGCCGTCTGGTAGTGCTGAATCACTCGAAACCTGGTCAATGCCGGCTTACCATCGCGGGCCACCCTGACTATGCGCTCGCCGGCACTGAGTTCATTCTTTAATAGCGGTGCTTCAATCTGCAACACCGAATCAGGCCAGTGACCCTGCACCAGCGCCAAATAGGTTTTTTCTACATTTCTTTCCTTAAGATCACTCTGGATCTGCTTCAAAAATATGGAATTCTTTGCAATCACGAGGCAGCCAGACGTGTCCCGGTCGAGGCGATGCGCCAGTTCCAACCCAGACCATTCGGGACGCGTTTGCCGCAGTGCTTCTATGAGACCAAGCCGCACTCCAGAGCCACCATGTACTGATAATCCGGCCGGCTTATTGATTACCAGCAAGTGCTCATCCTCATACAGAATCTGATCAAGCAGTAGCTGCTGTAAGCCGGGGCTCGGCTTGCCAGGTTTTTGCACCGCATCGCCAGTAAAGGGCGGGATTCTGACTTCATCACCAAGTACCAGTTTGCGTTCGGGCTTGCAGCGTTTCTTGTTAACGCGAACTTCACCACGGCGAATCAGCCAATAAACCCGTGACCTTGGCACCCCTTTCAAGCGCCGCATCAGGAAATTGTCGAGGCGCTGACCGTCTTGTGGTTCCAGCACTCGCAATAACTGCACCTTGTCGTGATTTTCCATGCCAGCCTCAGGATTGCTTTTGGAGCTCTACTGCAGGCAGTTTAGCCTGTAGAACTGCAAAGAAGTCAGCATATTACACCAAACCATGACCACCTTAATGGTGTACAATCCCCTCCTTTTTCGACACCTCGGTCGTGATGGAAACCCTCAAACACACGCTTAATACACTGGTTACGGCTAGCCTGGGCGCAATCACCGCTGACGCTAGCGCGAACGCCAACGTGATTACCGCCTCCAAACCAGAGTTCGGAGATTACCAGGCGAATGGGGTTATGGCCGCTGCCAAGCAATTGCGCACGAACCCGCGCGCACTGGCGGAGAGAGTCGTGGCGCATTTGCTGTTGCAGGCGCCAGAAATGTTTGCCAAGGTCGAAGTCGCGGGCTCGGGGTTCATTAACATTCACCTGCAGGACTCACTGCTGACCAGGCGAGCCGCCGTGCTGCTGCAAGCACCTGAACTGCTGCTCCCCAAAGCCACGCATCCACAAGCCATTGTCGTTGACTATTCTTCACCCAATCTTGCCAAGGAAATGCACGTCGGGCATTTGCGCGGCACTATCATCGGGGATTGTCTTGCGCGGGTACTGACCAGCATGGGCCACACTGTGATCAGACAGAACCATGTTGGAGACTGGGGCACCCAGTTCGGCATGCTGATCAGTTATATGCAGGAAGTTGGCACCACCCATGGGGAAGTAGCGGCGAAGCTGGCTGATTTGGAAGAGTTCTATCGCGCCGCCAAGACCCGCTTCGATGACGACCCAGCTTTCGCGGAACGGGCTCGCAACAGCGTGGTTAAATTGCAAAGCGGTGATCCCGAGATGTTGCAAGTGTGGGCGCATTTCATAGACGAGTCGCTGCGTCATTGTGAGGCAGTGTACCGCAAGCTTAAAATCACATTACGACGGGAGGACCTTAAGCCAGAAAGCTTTTATAACAATGTGTTGGAGAGCATTGTTAATATATTGAATGAACGGGGAATGCTGTCGATTTCAGACGGTGCGCGCTGTGTTTTCCTGCCTCAATTCATCGGCAAGGAAGGCGAACCGCTGCCTGTGATTATTCAAAAATCAGATGGCGCCTATCTCTACGCCACCACCGACCTTGCGGCGGCTCAATATCGCGCCCATAGCCTCCATGCTCGCCGCTCACTGTACGTAGTCGACGCCAGACAGTCCCTGCATTTCCAGCAGGTTTTTGCCGTTGCCCGCGCAGCCGGTCTAGTCACCGACGCAATCTCACTGGAGCATATTGCCTATGGCACGATGATGGGGGCTGACGGTAAACCCTTCAAAACCCGTTCTGGCGATACCATCAAGCTCGTGGAGTTGCTGGAAGAGGCGGTACGCCGCGCCTATGCCCTGGTATCAGAAAAGAATCCGCAGCTAAGCGAGCAGGAGAAGCAGGAAATTGCCGACGTCGTTGGCATCGCGGCGGTCAAGTATGCCGATTTGTCCAAGAATCGTACCAGTGACTATATATTTGACTGGAGCTCCATGCTGTCTTTCGAAGGCAACACAGCGCCCTATTTACTATATGCCTACGCCAGAATTAAAAGTATTGTCCGAAAACAGGAGCTTAACGAAGCAACCGGCACCATAACCGCGGTTGATTCGCCAGCAGAGAGGGCACTGTTGCTGAAGGCTCTGCAATTTGCAGAGAGTGTAGAGGCAGTTGCCAGCGACTGCTTTCCGAATGCGCTATGCCTCTATTTATACGAGCTATCCGGCAGCTTTATGCGATTCTACGAAGCCTGCCCGATCCTGAAGGCAGAGCCCTCGGTGCGGTCAAGCCGACTGGCGCTGGCGCAACTTACTGCCATTACCCTGCAACAAGGGCTGGATTTACTTGGTATCCAAACCCTCGAGCAGATGTAAGCTGGCCAATGCTGCTGGTTAATTTACCAACGCCATCAGCAATTTATTTAAGCGCCTGGAAAAGTCACCTGGATTGTCCAACTGCGCGCCTTCTGCCAATCCGGCTTGCCCGAACAGGATAGTCACAATATCGGCGAAACGCTCTGCATCGACTTCTTTGTCGAGTTTCGCAAGCAATGGATGAGCAGGATTAATTTCAAATATGGGCTTGGGTTCAGGCATCGTCTGACCTGATGCCGCCATGATCTTGCGCATTTGCGCGCCCATGTCATCTTCGCCAACCGCGAGACAGGCCGGAGAATCTGTCAGCCGATGACTGATGCGAACCTCTTTCACCCGATCTCCAAGTTGCTGCTTGATACGAGTCACCAGGTCTTGGAATTCTTTTTCAGTCTTTTCCAATTCTTCTTTCTCGGCAGCATCTTCGAGCTTGCCAAGATCCAATTCGCCGCGCGCAATGTCCTGGAAGCGTTTGCCATCAAACTCTTGCAAGTGGCTCATCAACCATTCGTCAATGCGATCCACCATCAGGATCACTTCAATGCCTTTTTTGCGAAAGATTTCCAGGTGTGGGCTGTTACGGGCAGTGTTCAAATTCTCAGCCACAAGGTAATAAATTTTCTCCTGGCCTTCCTTCATGCGGCTCACATAATCATCCAGTCCCTTATCCTGCTTGCTCGCGGCTGATTCCGTGGTGGTGAACTGATACAGCTTGGCGATACGCTCCCGGTTACTGAAGTCTTCTGCAGGACCTTCTTTGAGGGTCTGACCGAAGTGCTGCCAGAATTTCGCATACTTCTCCTGATCCTTTTTACGCAACTTCTCCAGCATATCGAGAGCTCGTTTCGTTAAGGCACTGCGCATGGATTCGACGACTGGATCTTTTTGCAAAATCTCCCTGGACACGTTTAAAGAAATGTCATTGGAATCGACCACGCCTTTCATGAAGCGCAAGTAGAGCGGCAGAAATTGTTCGGCGTCGTCCATTATAAACACACGCTGCACGTAAAGTTTCAAACCACGAGCAGCATCTCTATTCCAAAGGTCATATGGCGCACGAGCAGGAATATACAGCAGGCTCGTATATTCTAGCTTGCCTTCAACCCGATTATGGCTCCATTCAAGCGGGTCTTCGAAATCATGACTAACGTGCTTGTAAAATTCCTTATACTCTTCATCTGAAACATCGCTTCGACTGCGCGTCCACAGCGCCTTTGCAGCATTCACAGCCTCATAGGTTCTCTCTTTTTTCTTCTTGGCTTTGTCTTTGTCGTCATCTGCGGAAAAATCCTCGCGCTCCATCATTACCGGTATCGCAATGTGATCTGCGTATTTTTTTACGATGCTCCGAATTCGATAACTTTCAGCGTATTCTTTTTCTTCTTTCTTCAAATGCAAAGTGACCACAGTCCCCCGCTCAGCTTTGTGAGCAGGCTCGATGGAGTAATCAGCCTCCCCGCGCGATTTCCAGAGTGTTGCGCTGTCAGCTGCGGTTCCAGCCTTGCGCGTCAGGACTTCCACTTCATCAGCGACGATGAATGCCGAATAGAACCCCACGCCAAACTGACCTATCAGCTGCGAATCTTTTCTTTGATCTCCGGTGAGCGATTCCAAAAACTGTGCGGTTCCTGATTTTGCAATCGTTCCGAGATTGGTAATCACCTCTTCTTTAGTCATGCCGATACCATTGTCGGAGATGATTATGGTTTTTTTCTTGGCATCAAAATCTATTTGCACTTTTAGTTCCGAGTCCTGTTCGAGCAGTTCCGGTTTCGACAGTGCTTCGAATCTAAGTTTATCTGCCGCATCAGAGGCGTTTGATATGAGCTCTCTCAGAAAGATCTCTTTGTTGCTGTAGAGTGAATGAATCATCAGATGCAGCAATTGCTTTGCCTCTGTTTCAAATCCCCTGGTCTCTACCTTCGTGTTTGTATTTGTCTCTGAAGACATCACGGCTACTCCGTCAATTTACACATTATGAAAAACAAAAAACCCAGCCACATTACTGTGACTGGGTTAATTGGGGTCTAACAGCGGTATTTCAAGGGTTTAGAAGCGACCCTTTACCGGATCAGGCGAATTACTGAATCGGAGGATACGTCCGGTAATATTCTTTCGCTGCTTCGCGGCGTTCGGCCAAAATATTGAAACGAGTCTTGCTGTCGTTGACAAATTTCAGATAATTATCTGCCGATTGACGATCGTTAGTGTCACCAGCATCGGCTGCCACGGTAGCGGCGGCAGCGGCTTCGTCGAACCGATCAAGTTCTATCAAGGCTCTGGCAAGGAACAGATTTGTGTCAGCAACATCGGACAAACTGCCCTTGTTCAGCGCAGCCTGAAATGCCTCCACTGCCGCTTCATAGTCCTTCAGGACGTAGTAAATATAGCCAAGAGTGTCGTACCCGTCTCCCGTATCTTCCAATGCCGCAGCCCTGAGCCCTGGTTCCAGCGCTCGTTGGAAGTCATTGGCGATCAGGTACATCTGTGTCAACACGGTAAAGTTGTTGGCATTATCCTCAACAAAATCACCGGCGAAACCAGCTTGAATAATCCTGCTGCCGCTTAATGGAACGTCAGCCCCTGCCAGGGATTGGCCAAGATTCAGAAAAGGTGTTTCATCGTCGAAGTAGCCCTTCAGAAAGACCAGATTCATTGCCTGTAAGCGCCGTGGCTCATTATCCTGGCTGGCATAGATGGCGTAGAGGTTGGTCCAGTCTGTTGGATTGTCAAACAACATCACCATGGTCTTGGTTATCTCGAGCGCATTGTCATAATCTTCCAGGGTGAAGTAGACACCATTCAGGAACGCGTAGTCATCTCGACCCAGTTCGCCACCTTCGTCTTTGACCAGTTCCATATAGGCAATCCAATGGGGTAAGGCCTCAGTGTATTGTTCAATTTGATAATGTGCGTATGCCAGACCGCGGTAGACGATATCATCTTCGTCCAGCGACAGATCACGCCACTGCTGGTAAAAGTCGATGGATGCCTGCCAATTTTCCTCGGCCGCTTCGAGTTGACCAAGCGAGCGCAGTGTACGCAGCCGCACATCTTCGCGCAGATCTTCTATCGTCAGTAATTGTCGAAATATGCGAATTGCTTCCGGATAGTTTTCCAGTGTCAAATAATAATTCGTATAGAAATTCAGAATGGTTTGTTGCTCAAAGCTGTTCATGCGGTCGTAGCGATTCTCGTAAAGCTCGTCCAATAACCGCTTTGCAGCTTCAAGATCCGGCGTATCGGTCGGATCTTCTGGCGTCATTAATTCCTGAATTTCGCTGATGGCGCGCATTACCGGCTCGCTCAGCGTTCCGGTCGAACGTGCCTCCGGCGCAGCGCGCTGCTCTTCACCGGCCAGCACTACCTGGCTTTGCCAAAGCGGTGCTATCAATAGTGCAATCAAAAAGCCAAGTTTCAGCTTGTTACGGGTTTTCATCACTGATCGTCCTCAAGCTGGTAACGGAACAAATATTGAACTCCAGGAACGGCTATGCCTTCCCCGTTTCTGACTCGAGGCTGGAATTTGAACCGGGCCGCGGCGCGTTGTGATGAACTGTCAAATATCTCGGGTGGTTCAGCATCCACCACAACTATCGTCTCTTCAACCACGTTGCCGAGCCCATCCACCGTGAAACTAACCAGGCACCAGCCTTCAATGCCACGCTGGGCAGCCCGGGTTGGGTACTGGGGCGCAATCGCCACTAACGGCAGGTAATCGCCATCAGTGGCGGAAATTGAGGCACTACTCAAGTCAAGTCCGCTGGTTTCGATTTCAACGGATGCGCGCACAATATTCAATGCAGGACCGTCAGAAATACTAATCTGTTTATCGGGGGCTTGCTGCTCAACATTGACTTGTTCAATCGGTTCCGGCTTGTCGATCTCTTCAATTACCTCCAGTGCAATATCAGGCATTGTTGCATCAACAATCTTCACGATGTTGACCCGCTCTTCGATGCTGGCACCAGTTGCGATCAAAGCCTGCATGCCGTAGAACAGACCGAACGTAATACCGACGGCCATAACCATTGATACTGCCCATCTGACAATTATCATCGCCTATTCCCTCGCTGCAATTGATACGGCTTCAATATTTGCTTCGCGAACCGCTGCAAGAATCTGCATTACGCTCTCATTATTCGCTTCTGCATCCGCCTGGATGATAACGGATGAATTCGGCGCATCCGCCAGACGTAATTCAAAGCGGGAACGGATAGAGCGTGGATCGATTATTTCGCCATCGATCCAGATATCTCCCGCTGGGCCAACGGCGATCAAAATAAGATCACCTTGCTGGCTTTCCGCAGTTGATGCTTCTGGTCTCACCACATCGATTCCTGCCTCGGTGACGAACACCGATGTCACGATAAAAAAGATGAGCAGGATGAAGATGACGTCGAGCATCGGAGTGAGGTCGATCTCACCCGCTTCTCCGCCCTCTTTCTTTTTCATTAAACCTGATTTCATTATTATCCTTCCTTAAAACTGTCGCGCTCAATGAACCGCAATTATTCCTGGTGACTATTCCTGGTGACTATTCCTAGTGACTCAAGGGCATATGGTCTTCGAGTAATTCCAGGTCACGGTCTACTTTCGCCTTTACATAATTGTAGGCGAAAATGCCGACAATCGCGCCCACCATGCCTGCCATGGTCGGAATCGTTGCCTTGGAAACACCACCTGCCATTGACTTCGCGTCGCCACCACCGGTTAATGCCAACATGAAAAATACTTCGATCATACCGGTAACAGTGCCAAGCAGACCTAGCAAAGGGCATACGGTGACAAGAACTTCAATCATGGGCAGAGTATTGCGCACATCCAGTGAAATCTTTGAAATCATCATGGTGCGAATCTGGTGCGCACTCCAGGATTTGGTATCGGAGCGTGCGTTCCAGGCAGCCAATGTCGCTTTCACATTGGCCTTGTGGGTGGAATTCAGATACCAGAGACGCTCGACTACCAACGAAAATTTAACCAGCAACAGCCAGGCGATTACCCAGAGCACTGACCCGCCTTTTTCCATAAAGACGGAGACAGTGTTCAATGTATCCAGAAATGTAAAGTACATACGTTTACTCCCTCTATTTCCGGATTAACGAGATGCCATTCGTTCTGCCTTCTGCGCGATCATACCGGTCGCCTGCTCTTCGAGAATATGGACAATACTGTCGGCACGGCCCTTCACTATCGTATGCATGAAGATTGTCGGAATCGCTACGACGAGACCTTCAACGGTAGTCATCAAGGCTACGGAAATACCACCTGCCATGATAGTCGGGTCACCAGCACCGTATACAGTTATTTGCTGGAACACAGTAATCATACCAGTCACTGTGCCTAACAAGCCGCCGAGAGGTGCGATGGTTGCAACCATCTTGATGACGGTCAGCAAACTTTCCAGTGCCGGAGTTTCCTGCAGAATAGCTTCGCCCAGTTTCAACTCCAGAGTTTCGGTATCTGCAGAAGGGTTTGCTTCCGCTATCAACAATACCCGACCCAGCGGATTATTCTTGTTAGGTTTGTCGCTCTTAAGTTGATTGCGCACTTTAGCGGCAACCACCTCTAGAACAATCAGTCGGAAGAAGCCCAGCAAGATACCGACAATACCAACGCCAACGATGATGAAGCCAATCGGGCCCGAATTGTTCATAACCTGCTCTTCAGCTGTCGGGAAGTTAATAAGGTTGGCCAGTACCTGACCGCCCACGCCGCCAGTCGGATCGATCCACGCTTTGGTAAATCCGGAGGACGCATTTTCCAGTGCACGGGCAGCTCCCATTACCCCAGAGGACGGCTGCTTGGGCAATACTTGCAGATGCCCGATATCGCCGTTGTAGCTGAGGTATTCGCCATCAGAAACTGCGTTAAATAAACCTATGCGTGTGATGCTTCGATTGACTAAATCGCCGTTCGGCAGAGCCACGTCGCCGTTGTATTTGGAGACGGTGGCAGATTCAGTCATTTCCTGCTGCATGAAGAACCAGAATCGCTCAATTTCCGGAATCGCCAACTGATCGGTGGTGCTGCCGGCTTTCTCGATAAAACTCTCGATAAATTCGACGCGGCCAGGATACTGGGCACTAATGATGGAATTCTGGAAATTGCTCATGAAGTCACCTGCCACACCTTGCAGGGTTCCGAACAATTCATTCAGGTCACCACGTCGATCGCGCAGGATCGCAGTCTTGTCGCGAATGATAATTTCATTGGCTTCAAAGTTATCACTGAGTTGGGTGCCAAGACTTTCTTCCGTTGCAACCCGCTGTAAAGTGGTATCGAGGATCTCTTGCTGGCGATTCACATTTTGTTCAAATTCCTGAACGCGCTGGCGATACTCCTCGGATTCAGACACGCGATCCTGCTCGACCAAATCCAGCAGATTCGCTAACGAAGACACACCTTGCGCATACACCTGGGATGCTGTTGCAAACAGCAATGTAGTCGCAGCTATTTTGGCAATTTTAGTTATATTTCTCACTGTGCAATCTCCGGAACGTGTACTGGCAGTTCAATAATTTTTGGTGCATCCAATTGGGCAGCCACCCGGATAGCTGTTTGAACGACGGCGCGGTACTCACCGGCTGGCAATTCAACCCAGGTGCGGGCATCTCGGTCCCAAGTGCCAGTCAGTTGACGATCCGTAGTCTGATATACAAGTGCGACGCGACCGATACGAACTATGTTGACGTCGCGCGCGACGCCACCGACTTCGATAGTTGTAGCATAGGTTTCAATGGTGCGGCCGTAAGAGTTCTCGGTTTGATACAGCACCAGCACTTGACGGAATCGCTCGGCGATAGACACCGCTGGGTTGGTGATTGCGTCACGGGCAAAGGCTACCCGGGCTTGGCGCTCATCCAGATGGAAGGGATAATCGAGTTCGATAAATTGCTCGGCGCTGTCAAGCATCTTTTGGGTGAGCATCGGGATTTCCCGGGTGACAACTTCAACGTTGGCAATAGACTCATCGAGTTGCGAGATGTTCGTTTCTTGGCGAGCAATACGCTGACGCCATTCGGCATTTAATACCAACAGCGCTTCCAGGGTGTCATTTTCCCTTTTGAACTCTTCAAATACTGAACTGGCGGAATTCGCGAGGCGGTTGATTTCCTCCTGCGTTGCGGCTGCGGCAGTGTTCTTTGCTGCAATCGCATCCATGGCCCGGTCAAGGACGCTGCTATCTACGAGTAATTCTGCAGACTGCGCCACACTCATGATGCTGGACATGAGTAAAGCGAGAGCAGTCATACTCATATTTATTATTCGACGGTTTTTCATGTGCCATCCTATTTTATGTTAAATAATCAAATCCAAGTTAACGGCGTGAACAAATGACTATGTGTTAATTGGACACTACTAAACTACTATCCAGAATTCCCTTCCCGCAATCTCGATATACCCGAACTCGTCCTTTCGAAAAGCTCGCAACTGCCCGGGTATTTCCTGATTATTCCCTAATCGCTTGAAAACAACAATTCCCATCAGATATACAAAGCCATAGTTACCAATCTACTCAAATCAAAATAAATTGAGATGCTTGGTAACGCTGCGCTTAATGCAACTTTTCAACCTGGAATTGACAGCTTACTAGTCCCTAAAATTCAGCGCGTTAAGCCAAATTCGGAGCAAGACTATCACATACCATCTGCAATTTAGAACCTTTTGATGCACAAAAATTCTGCCAGCAAATCAATTGAAAAAAGTGTTAATTGTTCCCTGTTTTATTTCCAGCCGGTTACTTCACCGAGGCCATGACCAATCTCTGCGAGACTGCGCACTGTCTTGACGCCTGCATCCCTCAAAGCCGCAAATTTCTCATCTGCTGTACCTTTGCCGCCAGAAATAATCGCGCCGGCATGACCCATGCGCTTCCCGGGAGGAGCAGTTACACCTGCTATATAAGCGACTACCGGCTTGGATACTTCGGCTTTAATAAATGCCGCCGCTTCTTCCTCAGCAGTGCCACCGATTTCGCCGATCATAACGATGGCTTCAGTCTGACTGTCGGCTTCAAACATGCGTAGGATGTCGATGAAATTGGAACCAGGAATAGGATCACCACCAATACCAACGCAAGACGATTGTCCGAAACCAAAATCGGTCGTCTGTTTGACTGCTTCATAGGTCAGCGTTCCGGAGCGGGAAACGATGCCCACTCTGCCAGGCAGATGGATATGGCCAGGCATGATGCCTATCTTGCACGCGCCTGGCGTGATGACCCCCGGACAGTTTGGACCAATCAAGCGCACGCCTAGCTGGTCACACTTCTCTTTCACCACTAGCATATCCAGCGTGGGTATACCTTCAGTGATGCACACGATTAATTTGATGCCAGCCGCGGCGGCCTCGAGTATTGAATCCTTGCAAAAGGGTGCCGGTACGTAAATGACCGAGGCATCGGCGCCGGTGGCAGCGAATGCTTCCTGCATGGTATTAAAAACCGGCAAATCCAGATGCTTCTGCCCGCCTTTCCCCGGCGTCACCCCACCCACCATCCTGGTGCCATAGGCAATCGCCTGTTCGGAATGGAATGTGCCTTGTGCGCCAGTAAATCCCTGGCAAAGCACCTTAGTGTTCTTGTCTATAAGTATGCTCATAGTGCAGCTCCGGCGGCTGCCACCACTTTTTCAGCAGCATCAGTCAAACTGGAGGCGGCGATGATATTAAAGCCACTCTTCTGCAATACTTCGCGTCCCTTCTCGGCATTATTGCCTTCGAGACGCACAACCACGGGAACATTCACTCCCACTTCTTCTACTGCGCTGATGATTCCATCTGCTATCAGGTCACAACGCACTATGCCACCGAAGATGTTCACCAATACCGCCTTCACATTTTCATCGGAGAGAATAATCTTGAATGCTTCAGTCACGCGCTCCTTGGTGGCACCACCGCCAACATCAAGGAAATTTGCTGGACTGCCGCCGTGTAGTTGCACGATGTCCATAGTCCCCATGGCCAGACCGGCACCATTCACCATGCATCCAATATTTCCATCCAGTGCCACATAGTTGAGATCCCAGGAGGCGGCATGAGCTTCGCGCGCATCATCCTGACTTGGATCATGCATCTCACGCAGGCGCGGCTGCCGATACAAGGCATTGCTATCTATGTTGATTTTGCCATCCAGACAATGCAGATTGCCTTCGGCGGTAATCACTAAAGGGTTGATTTCAAGCAAGGCCAGATCCAGGTCTTCGAACAGTTTCGCCAGCCCCAGGAACAATGCAGTGAACTGCTTCATTTGAGTGGCATTGAGCCCGAGTTTGAAAGCAAGGTCACGGGCCTGGAATGGTTGTGCGCCAGTAAGGGGATCGATGCTTACCTTTAGAATTTTCTCAGGCGTTGCTGCAGCTACTTTTTCGATTTCCACGCCACCTTCTACTGATGCCATGAACACAATGCGGCGACTGGAACGATCCACTACGGCGCCAAGATATAACTCCTGTGCTATGTCGGTACAGGATTCAACGAGTATCCGGTTAACCGGCTGACCTTTCGCATCAGTCTGGTACGTAACAAGGTTTTTCCCCAACCATGAAGCCGCGAACGCGCTGGCTTCAGCAGGTGAATTTACCAGTTTTACGCCACCCGCCTTGCCGCGGCCGCCGGCGTGTACTTGCGCTTTCACGACCCATTTCTTGCCACCGATGTCCTCAGCTGCCTTGGCGGCTGCTGCCGCGCTATTAACAGCAATACCTTTCGACACAGGCAATCCATATTCGGCAAATAACTGCTTTGCCTGATATTCATGTAAATTCATTACTTCTCCATCAAGACAATCAAGGCAAGTGGCCGATTACAATCGACTCTGTTGTGTGATTCAGCAAGGCAACACTCTGCCGCCGAGATTTTAAGTGCGTCGTTTTTTATTTCCCATGTGTATTGCATGACCATTAAGTGCCAGAGCCGCTTCATGCACTGCTTCGGACAAGGTCGGATGCGAAAACATTGTCAAGCCAACGTCTTCCGCGCTGGCACTGAATTCCATAGCAATCGCCATTTGCTGCAGTAAGTCAGCAGCGCTCGCTCCAAGGATATGGCAGCCAAGAATTCGATCAGTTTTCGCATCGGCGATCAGCTTGACCATACCATCAGTATCATTCGCAGCCATGGCACGGCCATTAATGGCAAATGGAAATGTACCTGCATTGTATTCGATACCATCGGCTTTTAACTGCTCCTCGGTTTTGCCAACCCAGGCAATCTCCGGGTGTGTATAGATAACTGAGGGTACCAGATCATAGTTCACCTGGGTTTTCTTGCCGGCGATGCGTTCGGCTACCATTACTCCTTCTTCCATGCCCTTGTGCGCAAGCATGGGGCCACGCACAACGTCTCCCACAGCATAGATGTTTGGAATATTGGTGGCACATTGGTTATCCACTTTTATGAAGCCACGTTGATCTACCTCTATGCCCACATTCTTATCAAGCAGATCTTTGGTATAAGGACGACGTCCTACGGCTACAATCAACTTGTCGAACTGGATTTTTTGGGCACCATCTTTAGTCGTGTATTCAACAGTCACTACTTTTTGGGCGATTTTGCTGCCGGTGACTCTCGCACCCAGTAGAATTTTAAGGCCCTGTTCGGTAAATATTTTAAAAGCTTCCTTGGAAAGTTGCTTGTCCACCGCTGGCAAAAAATCTTCGAGTGCTTCCAGTACAGTTACTTCAGCACCAAGACGCGCCCAGACACTGCCTAATTCCAGACCGATAACACCAGCTCCAATGACGCCCAATCGTTTCGGTACTTCCTGGAAATCCAGCGCACCCGAAGAATCGACGATAAATTCCTGATCAACCGGTGTCGGTGGGATATCGATTGGAACTGAACCGGACGCGATAATGATATGCTTCGCTTGTAACTCCTGCTGTTTGCCATCGTGTCCGGTTACCAGGACTTTATCTTTGGCCACAACTTTGCCTACGCCTGCGATACCTTCTACTTTATTCCCGGCGAACAACCCTTTCACACCCTGGGTCAATTGCTGGACGATTTTGTCCTTGCGCCCAATCATGGCGGGCACATCCATGCTTACCTTACCGGTTGTTATGCCATGCACTGCGAGGTGTTGCTGAGCCTCGAAGAACTTGTGCGACGAATCCAGCAGAGCCTTGGATGGGATGCAACCTACGTTCAGGCAAGTTCCACCATATACAGACTTGTTATCCTTGGTCAGCCATTTTTCAATGCAAGCTGTTTTGAAGCCGAGTTGTGCGCAGCGGATGGCGGCCACGTACCCTCCGGGTCCGGACCCGATCACTACTACATCATATTGTGTCGTCATAGCTGTATCTCAGAATTAGTTTGTAGCGTCCTCGTAAGGGATCAGATTTCCAGCAGCAGCCGGGTTGGATCTTCGAGCAGATCTTTAATAGTCACCAGAAACTGCACCGCTTCTTTCCCATCAATCATCCTGTGGTCATAGGAGAGAGCCAAATACATCATTGGCAGTATTTTTACTTCACCATTGACCGCCATCGGACGATCCTGGATTTTGTGCATACCCAGAATGGCAGTCTGCGGTGGATTGAGAATGGGAGTAGACAGCAATGAGCCGAATACACCACCATTTGAGATCGTAAATGTGCCGCCAGTCATTTCTTCAATGGACAATTTGCCATCGCGCGCCTTCTCGCCGAAGCCGCGAATTTCCTTCTCAATTTGGGCCATACCCAAAATGTCAGCATTGCGCAACACAGGCACCACCAGACCGCGCGGTGACGAAACGGCGACGCCGATATCCTGATAGCCATGATAGATGATGTCATTACCATCTATAGAGGCATTGACTGCCGGGAAGCGTTTCAGCGCCTCGATACAGGCGCGCACGAAAAACGACATAAAACCAAGTCGCACGCCATCATGAGCTTTCTCAAACTCGTCCTTGTAACGATTACGAATCTCCATGACAGCATGCATATTCACTTCGTTAAACGTAGTTAGCATTGCAGTACTTTGACTGGCTTGCAGCAGGCGTTCCGCAACTTTTGCTCGTAGCCGACTCATCGGCACGCGCTCTTCCAGTCGACCCAGGGTTGACCCAGTCCTGACTTGCGGAATAGCAGGAGTTGCCGCTGGAGCGGGCGTTTCAAGAAAATTCAGAACGTCTTCCTTGGTAATGCGCCCGGCTTTGCCGCTGCCAGCAATCGCGTTGGCACTAAGTTGATTTTCGGCAATGATTTTTTTGGCGGCCGGGCTGACTACGGAATCATCGGCTGCAGTTGTAGCTGGCGTGCTGGAGGCACCTGCGTCGCCCTTCTCAGGCGCACTGGTCGCCTTTTTTGCCTTGGCAGATGCTGTTTTCGGTGCGCTGCCTTCCTGAATAAGGCCAACAGCCTCATTGCTGACAATTGTTTCACCAGACTGCTTCAAGATGGACTGCAACACACCATCGCTCGGGGATACTACTTCAATGACAACTTTATCAGTTTCTATATCAACCAATAGTTCGTCCCTTGCGACTTGTTCGCCTTCTTTCTTGTACCAGGTCGCAATGGTCCCATCGGGAACTGATTCAGGCAGTGTTGGCGCTTTTATTTCAATTGTCATGATTAGTCCTTGCAACTTCATGGCCTGCAATGCATTCGCTGATTGTTAACTACTGCAGTGCTTCATTGATAAATTTCTGTTGTTGTTGGTCATGCAGTGCCGCATATCCGGCAGCTGCGGCAGCCGACGCATCCCTGCCTACATATTCCAGGAATATCTTCGGGAAATGCTGATTCAGTACCCGTAAGAAGTGATGCTGGCTGGAATACCATGCGCCCTGGTTCATTGGTTCTTCCTGACACCACACGAGAGTTTGAATATTTTTGTATTGCAAGACGCAGCGTTCGAACTCGTCGTGGGGGAATGGATATAATTGTTCCAGGCGTACAATAGCGATGTCAGTAATTCCTCTGGCACGACGCTCCTGACGCAAGTCGTAATACACCTTGCCACTGCATAGAATCAGTTTTCTGATTGACTCAGGTTTAAAATCATCCGTCTCATCCAGAATGACCTGGAAGCTGCCATCGGCCAGCTCATCCATGGTCGAGCTAGATTCCTTATGGCGCAGCAAACTCTTTGGCGACATGACGATCAACGGTTTGCGCACCGGACATAACACCTGCTTGCGCAACATATGGAAAACTTGTGCCGACGTCGTCGGCACGCATACCTGGATATTATGTTCCGCGCACAGTTGCAGGAAGCGTTCAAGTCTGGCTGACGAATGTTCCGGACCCTGACCGTCATAGCCGTGGGGTAACAACAGCGTGAGTCCGCACAGTCGCTGCCACTTATTTTCACCGCTGGCGATAAACTGGTCGATAACTACCTGGGACGAATTGGCAAAGTCACCAAACTGTGCTTCCCAAATGATAAGTGCATTTGGAGTCGTAGTTGCGTAACCATACTCAAACGCCAGCACCGCCGCTTCCGAAAGCAGAGAATCATAGATGGTGAAACGTGCCTTGTTTTCATAAAGTTTCTGCAGCGGTATATAGGCTTCACCGGTTTTCTGGTCATGGACCACAGCATGTCTGTGAGAGAACGTGCCACGTCCCACATCCTGTCCGGTAATCCGCACCTTGTTGCCGCTCGCCAGAATACTTGCGTAGGCGAGGGTTTCTGCAAAGCCCCAGTCTACCGGTATTTCCCCTGCTGCCATGCTCGCACGATCATCGAAGATCTTTTTAACCTGTCTTTGCAGAGTAAAGTTTTTGGGAAGTTCGAGCAATTTCTTGCCCATCGCCTGCAGTATGTTCTTAGACATGGAGGTATTGAAAAAAGACACCCAGTCGTGCCCCAGATAGGGTGACCAGTCGACGAACAGCTCGATAGAAGGCTCTTTAACCAGACTTTTTACGACGTGCTCACCAGTATCCAGCGCCGTGCGATAATTGGTATTGATTGCATCAGACTCTGCAATGCTGATGACACTCTCTGCCGCCAGCTTTTCAGCGAACAGCACACGAGTGGATTTGTGACCCCTGATTGCGTCATACATCAGTGGCTGGGTGCTGGAAGGTTCGTCAGTTTCGTTGTGACCACGACGTCGATAACAAATCAGGTCAATGACGACGTCCTTGCGGAATTTATAACGGAAATCCAGCGCCAGTTGGGTAATGAACAATACCGCTTCTGGATCATCGGCATTGACGTGAAAAATCGGGGCCTGCACCATTTTCGCTACGTCGGTACAGTATTCGGTCGATCTGGCATCGTCCTGACGACTGGTAGTGAAGCCCACTTGATTATTGACGACGATATGCACCGTGCCGCCGGTCGAGTAAGCGCGAGTCTGGGACATCTGGAAAGTTTCCATGACCACACCCTGGCCTGCGAAAGCGGCATCACCATGAATGATGATGGGGACAACCTGCTTCCCTGCATGATCGTTGCGGCGAATCTGACGGGCGCGCACTGAACCTTCCACTACCGGTGCAACGATCTCCAGGTGTGAGGGATTGAAGGCGAGCGCCATGTGCAATTCACCGCCAGCAGTCATGATGTTGGAGGAGAATCCCTGGTGATACTTGACGTCACCAGAACTTTTGTACACTGCCTTGCCTTCAAATTCGTCAAACAGGTCGGCGGGATTCTTCCCTAGTATGTTGACGAGCACGTTCAGACGACCGCGATGCGCCATACCGAGCACAATTTCTTTCGCTCCATATTTGCCGGAGCGTTGCACCAGTTCATCCAGCGACGGAATCAGGCTTTCGCCACCTTCGAGACCGAAACGTTTGGTGCCCGGATACTTGGAGTCGAGATGTTTTTCCAATCCTTCGGCAGCCGACAATCGCTCCAACAGGTGGCGCTTGACCTCATTATCGAAGACAAAATAGCCATCTGTACTTTCTATGCGCTGTTGAATCCATTGCTTCTCTTCGAGGTTAACAATATGCATGAATTCATAACCAATCGAGTTGCAGTAGATACGCTCGAGAATGGCAACGATTTCACGTAGTGGCGCCTTGTCTTGTTTGATGAACAAGGATCCTGTGCGAAAAATTGTAGAGCTGTCTATTGGCGAAAGATCGTGAAACTCCAGTTCCAGATCAGGCACCCGCTCCCTGTGCATCAGACCGAGTGGATCCAGTCTGGCTTTTTGATGTCCGCGCACCCGATAGGAACTGATGAGCAGCAATACTTGTACCTGCTTGTGCTCATGCTCTGAATTGATGACCGTATCATTGCTGACTACGGGAGCGAATCGACTTACCTTGCCGATTGCCTTGAATTCTTTTTGAATCCTGGCGTGGGAAATTTCCTGATGCGAATCTCCGTTAACAGGCGGCAGCGCCATGAAATAGTCGCGCCATTGGCTGGGTATTGATTCTGGATCTGTGAGGAAGCTTTCGTATAATGCCTCAACATAATCTGCATTGGCACCGGACAGATGACCGGTACTTAACATCAGCTCTCTTATACTTCTTTGCATGATGAGCTCTCAGAGATTGTCAGATGCAGCACGGATACAATTTGCCACTTGAAAAAACACATGACGCTATTTCAAGTTCCTTGTTGAATTAGCATAGAACGAATGTGGCCAATGGCGCGCGTTGGGTTCAACCCTTTTGGACAAACAGCGACACAATTCATGATGCCACGGCACCGGAATACGCTGAACGGATCATCGAGTTCACTCAGACGCGCGGCTGTTGCCGTGTCCCGGCTATCTGCCAGAAATCGATATGCCTGCAACAATCCGGCCGGGCCAATAAATTTGTCGGGGTTCCACCAGAATGAAGGGCAATTCGTGCTGCAACAGGCACACAGGATACATTCGTAAAGTCCGTCGAGTTTTTCCCGGTCTTCCGGTGACTGCAACCGTTCAATCGCCGGTGCAGGTGTATCGTTGATCAGGTAGGGTTTAATTTTCTCGAATTGCTTGTAGAAAATGGTCAGGTCGACTACCAGATCGCGGATAACCGGCAATCCAGGCAATGGCCGCAACACCAGTTTCTTGCCAGGCTTCACAGCAACGGAAATCGGAGTAATGCAGGCCAGCCCGTTAGTGCCATTGATATTCATGCCATCAGAACCGCACACGCCTTCACGGCAAGACCGTCTGTAAGTGATCGAAGGATCTTTGTTCTTCGCCAACTCCAAAACGTCCAACACCATCAGGTCTTTGCCTGCTGGCAGGTCTACTTCAATATCCTGCATTACCGGTTTTGCATCAGTATCAGGGTTGTAACGATAAATGCTAACTAACACGGTTCACCTTGGTCTGTTCAGGCTGGTTGGGTAATTTTCGAACTAATAAGTTCGAGTCATGGGTTCAAATTTTGGCATTGTTTTCGGTGCGAAATTGACGCTGCGCTTGCCCACTCTTTTTTCACCCGGGAAATACATTGAGTGACACAGCCAATTGGCGTCATCCCGATCCCGGAAATCATCGCGTGCGTGAGCGCCGCGACTCTCTTTGCGGGCCTCCGCTGCGATTGCTGTTGCCTCCGCCACTTCAAACAGATTTTCCAGTTCGAGTGCTTCGATGCGCGCAGTGTTGAACGTATTACTCTTGTCCTGCAATTCCACGTTACCAATACGTTCACGCAGAACTTTTAACTTCGCGATGCCTTCCTGCATAAATTCACCCTTGCGAAAAACCCCGAAGTGTTTTTGCATGATGTCCTGCAAGGCTGCTCGCAAAGTCGCGACACTCTCGCCGGATTTGGAATTATTCAAGCGATCCAATCTGGACATGGCTTGAGCGATGTCGGAGTCAGAGGCCTTACGCTGCTCCATGCCCTGCTGCAGCATCATCTGGATATGCTTGCCAGCCGCACGTCCAAACACCACCAGGTCCAGCAGACTGTTGCCACCGAGGCGATTGGCACCGTGCACAGAAACGCAGGCAACCTCGCCCACTGCAAACAGGCCCGGCACAATGTGATCATTTCCCAGTGCATCTTGAGTTATGGCCTGGCCATGAATATTGGTTGGAATACCTCCCATCATATAATGACAGGTAGGTACTACCGGAATTGGGTCTTTGATCGGATCAACATGCGCGAATGTGCGTGATAACTCGAGAATGCCCGGCAGCTTGGAATTCAGTACCTGCTCTCCAAGATGATCCAGCTTGAGCATGACGTGATCGCCATGTTCACCACAGCCACGCCCCTCAAGTATTTCCAGAATCATCGAACGCGCGACGACATCGCGTCCTGCGAGATCTTTTGCATTCGGGGCATAACGCTCCATGAAGCGCTCGCCGTCCTTGTTAATCAGATAGCCGCCCTCACCTCGACAACCTTCTGTGACCAAAGTACCAGCGCCGTAAATTCCGGTCGGGTGAAACTGCCACATCTCGATGTCCTGCACCGGAAAACCTGCGCGCAATGCCATGCCCACACCGTCACCTGTATTGATCAGGGCATTGGTCGTGGATGCGTAAATCCGCCCGGCGCCACCGGTGGCGAATACCGTGGCCTTACTGTTCACCAACACGGTTTCACCGGTTTCGATGCAAATGGCAATTACGCCAACGATTGCCCCATCCTGATTCTTGACGAGGTCAGTTGCGTACCATTCGTTAAAAAATACGGTGTTTGCTTTCAGGTTGCCTTGATAAAGTGTGTGCAGCAAGGCATGTCCGGTTCGATCGGCAGCAGCACATGTGCGCGCGGCTTGGCCGCCTTTGCCAAAATTTTTCGACTGCCCGCCAAATGGTCGCTGATAAATACGCCCGTTCTCGGTGCGCGAAAAAGGCAAACCCATGTGTTCCAGTTCATAGACCGTCTGCGGTCCTTCGCTGCACATGTATTCGATTGCGTCCTGGTCGCCTATGTAGTCCGAACCTTTCACGGTGTCGTACATGTGCCAGCGCCAATCGTCATCCGGATCGTCGCTCGCGATAGCACATGTAATCCCGCCCTGCGCAGACACAGTATGGGAACGAGTTGGAAATACCTTGGAAATTACTGCCGTTTTATAACCCGACTGGGCCAGTTGCAGGGCTGCCCGCATACCGGCACCACCACCACCCACGATCACTGCATCGAATGAAATACTGCGCATACCGCTCATTTATATCACCATAAAATCTGAATACCCCATAACAGGTATACGACTGTGATAAGTGCGCACACTGCCTGGAATAGAATTCGATAAACTGTTGCCCGTGACCCCAGTTGCACGGAAGTCAGATAGTCGGTTGAAATAGTCCACATACCTATCCAGGCATGCGCACAGAGTGCGAGCACGGTGATGACGCTAAAGAAACGCATCGCCGTGGAATCAAAAATTGCACGCCATTGCAGATAGTCCATCTCCGGATGCACCAGGAAACTGCCCAGTATGCACAATGTGTAGGCGGCAAGAATGACGGCGCTGAACCGCTGTATTAGCCAGTCACCGAGGCCTGAGCGTCCCAAATTGGTTACATTGGTTACCATATCCATACCCCTGCTACGGCAATGGCGATAACGGCAAACAGAATTGTGAGCTGCGCGCCACGCAGACTGCCCTGCTTCGACTCGCCGATGCCGAAATCCATGAGCAAATGTTTGATGCCCGCGATCAGGTGATACAACAAGCCGGCAACTATTGCCCAGACCAGCAACTTCACCAGTGGCTTAGCTAACAACTCCAGCACGAAGTCAAAACCGGCCGCCGATTCCAGCGAAACTTCTAACAAATACAGCAGGATAGCAACGCCGATGAAAATAAAGATGCCGGAGATACGATGGGCAATGGACGTGATGGCCGCGAGCGGCCACTTAATTGCGAATAAATTGAGGTTTTTCGGTCTGGTATCTTTCACTTTCAGCCTGTTCCGTAAGCCATTCGAGTACCCGGGACAAGCCCTCGTCCCACCGAACCGGGAATGCGCAAACTAATTGAATTGATTACAATATTTGGAAATTTCCAACGCCCGGAAGTATATTCCGTGCGGACCGGGTTTACAATAAAAGTTAAGCTCACGAAAGGAATAATGACAATGCTTTGTCACTACTCCGAAAAGCGCGGCCTAAGCGGTCTTACAACCAGCCTCTTCATTACTGCAGCGCGCCTGTGCAAACCCGTCGCCACGTGCCCTGCAAAGGCGACTTAAGAGACTGTATGGACTGACATAAAGTTGACAAAAGCCTAGCTCTCTACCTAGTATTGCCGTCCCTATCCGCATGCCGGATCTGGACCTTAAAAACCCATCAGCAACCATCTACTGGTTGTAATCCCGGACATTAAATCTGTATCCGAATGAGAGATCTCACAGGAGTTTGGCATGAGCGAAAGAAAGGCCCGGTTAACCATTGATGGGATTGAGAAAGCATTTGAACTTCCCGTCTACGAAGGCAGCACTGGCCCTGATGTGTTAGACGTGCGCAGTCTGGCGGGTGAAGGTATCTTCACTTATGACCCAGGATTCGTCTCTACCGCTTCATGTGACTCCGAAATCACCTACATCGATGGCGACAAAGGCATACTGCTGCATCGTGGTTATCCGATTGAACAACTTGCTGAGAAGTCCACGTTTCTGGAAACCTGTTATTTACTCCTCAATGGTGAGCTACCTAACCCTATTGAAAAAGACACCTTTGAAACCAGCATTCGTTACCACACCATGGTGGATCAGCAGATTCACGAATTCTTCCGCGGTTTTCCACGCACCGCCCACCCAATGGCGATGCTGTGCGGAGTTGTCGGTGCGCTTTCTGCGTTTTATCACGACACCT
>Ga0049084_10000209_pt1 | contig 22480 bp, 24 predicted proteins | sample GreLakmeON33MSRF_FD_66720 | JGI IMG/M metagenome (GOLD analysis project Ga0049084, IMG submission 66720) | Freshwater lentic microbial communities from great Laurentian Lakes, MI, USA - Great Lakes metaG ON33MSRF | ecosystem: Environmental > Aquatic > Freshwater > Lake | place: Great Lakes... | reverse complement strand
CGGTCTCATAGGCGGTTTTGTATAAATCGGTGCGCGTATAGGCCTTCTGCACGTCGATGTTCACCAGCGCAGCCTTTGTGCCAAAACCAAACTTGGCGCGTGCCGGGTTAGCCTTCACGTCTTGATACAGCTGGCGTGCGGTTTTGTTGGATAGCTCCATAACGTCGTCCCCAATTTATGTGGTACCTACTCGGCAGCCTTGGCCAGCTTCTCGTCGTATTTTTGCCCTGCGGCCATGATGTCGTTCAAGCCCAGAATACCGTTCACCTGGGCGAAATCAAACATCTGGTCAAGAACACGCGCCGTCGATCCATCTTCGTGCAAGGCTTTCAGGTATCGGCTGGCCGCATGGGCAATCACGCGCACCATGGTGCCTGGGAAAATGACCAGCTTAAATCCCAACGCACCCAATTCGGCTGCTGATTTCAGTGGTGTTTTTCCGCCCTCGACCATATTGGCCAGCAGCGGGATCTTACCTGCAAAAGCTTTGCCCAGGCGTTCCATTTGTTCGGTGGTTTGCGGCGCTTCAATGAACAGCACGTCAGCCCCAGCATTCATATAGGCAACAGCTCGGTCCATGGCTTTGTCGATGCCATCCACCGCAATCGCATCCGTGCGCGCAACAATGACAGTGTTTGCGTCTTGGCGGGCATCAAGGGCCGCTTTGATTTTGCCCACCATCTCAGCCGTCGAGACCAACGTTTTGCCTGCCAAGTGCCCGCAGCGCTTAGGGTAGGTTTGATCTTCCAACTGAATACCTGATGCGCCCATCCGTTCGAGCAGGCGCACCGTGCGCTGGGTATTGAGCGCATTGCCAAAGCCGGTGTCGGCATCGACCACAAACGGAATCGAAATGCGCTCGCGGATATGGCTTACTACTTGCGCAACTTCAGTGAGTGTCGTCAGGCCGATGTCGGGTTGCGCGATGCGCGTATAGGAAATACTCGCCCCGCCCAAGTAAGCGCACTTAAAGCCATGCTGTTCGATCAGCAGGGATGTGAAGGCATCGTACATGCCAGGTGCGACTATAACGCCAGGCCCCGCGAGCAGATCGCGCATTGCCTTTGCATGACTCATGCTGCTTTTCCTTGTCCAAGGCGCTTCTTCAAATGAGGCATCAGCCCGCCGTCGGTGATCATCTCCATCAAGTGCGCTGGAATCGGATCGACTGTATAACTTTTGCCCGACGTGAGGTTCTCAAGTTTGCCCGAGACGGCATCGACGGACAGACGGTCGCCTGCATTGATCTCTTTGTAGTGAGGGAAAAATAGGCAAGGCACACCGAAGTTCAGCGCATTGCGATAAAAAATCCGCGCGAAGCTGTCGGCTAAAACGGCCCCCACTTTCAACAGCTGCAAACTGAGCGCAGCTTGCTCACGCGCGCTGCCGACGCCGAAGTTGTGCCCTGCTACCATGATGTCGCCGGGCTGCACGGACTTGGCAAATGTGGGGTCGACGGACTCCAGGCAGTGTTGTGCCATGATTTCGTTGGCAGCTTTCAAGTAAAACCCCGGCGCTAAAAGATCAGAGTTGATCTCATCGCCGAAGCGCCAAACTTTCCCGACAATAGCGCTCATGACAGAAACTCCCGCGGGTCGGCGATATGCCCAGCAGCAGCTGCGGCTGCGACCGTATAGGGCGATCCCAAGTAAACCGAGGCTTCATTCGCGCCCATGCGACCTTTAAAATTTCGATTGGTCGACGAAATGCAAACTTCGCCTGCACTCAGCACGCCTGCGCCAAGTGCTGCACACGCCCCGCAACCCGACGCCAACATCGTCGCGCCCGCATCGATCAGAATACTCAACGTGCCATCGGCCGCTGCATCAGCATAAACCTTTTGCGACGAAGGTGCCACGAGCAAGCGCACATTGCTGGCAATCTTGCGACCCTTCAGCACTTCTGCGGCCATGCACAAGTCCGACAGCTTTGCCCCCACGCACGCGCCAATATAAGCCTGATCAATTTTAATCTTGGTATAGTCGCCCACAGGCCCGCTGTTGGAGGGGGCGTGGGGTGCTGCGATTTGCGGCTGCAATTCTGTAGCATTGAATGCGTGCTTTGAAATGTATGAGGCGTCGGGATCGCTGTGCCACGTCAACGCATCGGTTGCGGGTTGCTTACCAGCCGCGCGAATAGCAGCCAGTGTCGTTTCATCAGGCGCTATCACGCCGGTCTCACACCCTAACTCAGCCGCCATGTTGCACAACACGCTACGCTCGCTCATAGACATACTAGTCACGGTGTTACCGCCGTACTCGATAGCCGTGAAGGCGTTGTCCATGCCCAGTTGGCGGCATAAGAATAGCATTACATCCTTGGCGACAACGGCTTGGTTGAATTTCCCGCTCCAATCCACGCGAATGGTTTCAGGCACCCGGGTCCAAATCTCGCCCGTGATACACACGCCCGTCATCTCGATGCCGCCGAAGCCAGCCATGTAGCAGCCGTAGGCGCCGCCCATGGTCGAGTGACTGTCGCCCCCACAAATAAACATGCCCGGCTGTAAGTGACCATTCTCGGGCAGCACGATATGGCAGATGCCTTTCATGTCGTAGAAGTGTGGGATTTTGAATTCGCGAACAAATTCGCGGGAGAGTTTCAAGATGGCGGCAGTGTCGGCATCGACCGCGGGAACAAAGTGGTCAGACACCACGACGATTTTTTCCGGGTCCCAGACACCAACACCCAATTCTTTCAGGCGCGGCCAGATTTTACGTGGGCCACCAGAATCAACGATCATGGCCAAATCAACTGTGCATGTCACAATCTCGCCCGGGCGGACAGAGTCTTTGCCCGATGCCCGCGCGATAATCTTTTCAACCAGTGTTTGACCCATGCCTAAAACCTCTTAAATTTCTGCCAGAAACACTAGACCCTCATTTCAGCCGACTCAATCCGGCTGGGACGTATAGCAAGTGCTCATGCTATGATACTCTCATACGATGAGCAGAATGGAGATAGCCATGCCTGAATGGGTCGCGACAGCAAGAAAAAGAAAACCTGAGCAGGAAACGCGTTGGGCTAAATTTAATTGGCAAGACCCACTGGGTTTCGAGGGGTTGCTGAATGAAGACGAACGCTTGATTCGCGATACTGCGCGCAACTATGCCCAAGACAAGTTGTTGCCGCGAATTGTGCAGGCCTTTCGCAACGAAACCTTTGATGCAGCAATTTATCCCGAGATGGGTGCGCTTGGACTATTGGGCGCGACGATTCCCACAGAGTATGGCGGGCCTGGCGTCAGCCATGTGTCGTATGGGCTGATCGCACGTGAGATTGAGCGTGTGGACTCGGGGTATCGGTCAATGATCTCGGTGCAATCCTCGCTGGTCATGTATCCGATCTATGCCTACGGTTCCGAAGCGCAGCGAAAAAAGTATTTGCCCAAGCTTGCCAAGGGCGAATGGGTGGGTTGTTTTGGGTTGACCGAACCAAATTCGGGCTCGGACCCCGGCAGTATGGCGACGCGCGCAAAAAAGGTTGATGGCGGATATTCCCTCAGCGGCAGTAAAACTTGGATCTCGAATTCTCCGGTCGCGCAAGTGTTCGTGATTTGGGCCAAAACCGAAGACGATATTATTCGGGGGTTCATCCTCGAGCGCGGGATGCAGGGGCTGACTACGCCTAAAATTGAGGGCAAGTTTTCATTACGCGCCTCTATCACGGGCGAAATTGTGATGGATAACGTCTTTGTCCCCGACGACAATCAATTGCCGAACGCTGAGGGGCTCAAAGCACCTTTCGGTTGCTTGAATAAGGCGCGCTTTGGCATTGCCTGGGGCACGATGGGTGCGGCGGAGTTCTGCTGGCATGCGGCGCGGCAATACACACTGGATCGTCTGCAGTTTGGTCGTCCCTTGGCGGCGAACCAACTCGTGCAGAAAAAGCTAGCAGACATGCAAACCGAAATCGCATTGGGGTTGTTAGCGGCTTTGCAGGCTGGTCGCATGATCGATGATGGAACCGCTGCCCCGGAAACGATTTCCGTCATCAAGCGCAACAATTGTGGCAAGGCCTTGGATATCGTGCGGGTTGCACGCGACATGCACGGCGGAAATGGCATCGTCGATGAGTTCCACGTCATCAGGCACATGATGAATCTGGAAACCGTGAATACCTACGAAGGCACACACGATGTCCATGCGCTGATTTTGGGTCGCGCCCAAACGGGCATCCAGGCATTCTTTTAGGGGTAGGCTGTGATTTACGCTTTTATCTGCAAGGACGGTGGCGACAAAACACAGATCCGGCGTGACGTGCTGCTTGAGCATTTGCGCTATATTGAATCCGTGATCGATAAAATCGTGGTCGCGGGGACGTGCCCGCCCTTGAGCAGCAGCGATCCGCGCCAGTTTGAAGGGTCAATGCTGATGTATCGCGCCGACAGCCCTGCCGAGGCGCGCTCGCTCTTTGAATGCGACCCCTATTTCAAGAACAAAATTTGGGACAGTTACGAGATGATGAACTTCTCACCAGTCGCCGGAGATTATATCGGCGGACGAACGTGGGATATCGTCGACGGAAAAGTGATGCGGAAAGATCCGCGAGCTGCATAACATTGGAGTGAGCGTCATGAATGCCGACACACAACTACGTAATGACCGTCTAGTCGAACGATTGGTCGATATTCTGGGCAAAGACGCCGTCATTACAGACGCGGCCGAGCGTCGATTCTATTCAGCAGACGTGTATTCCGAGGGCGAGCATTGCACTGCCGCGCTTCGCCCGACAGATGTGTCGTTGTTGGCCAAAGCCATTGGCACCGCAACGGCCTCTGGATATGCGGTGATTGGCCGTGGTGGTGGCATGTCCTACACAAATGGTTACACACCTATTCGCCCTGATACGGTGACGGTTGATGTCGGTGCGCTTAATCGCATTCTCGAAATCAACGAAGCCGACATGTACATCACGGTGGAAGCTGGAGTGACGTGGAAGCAAATTTATGATGCGTTGAAGCCAAAGGGTCTTCGTTTGCCCTTCTTCGGCACATTCTCAGGCATACGGGCAACTGTGGGCGGTGGCTTGTCGCAAGGCGCACTCTTTATGGGCACCGCGCGCTATGGCCAGGGTGCTGATATCGTTTTGGGCCTTGAAGTGATTCTGGCCGATGGCTCTGTGATCACCACGGGGCAGGGCGGCTTCAAAAATGCCAAGCCCTTCTATCGCACCTACGGCCCCGATATCACGGGCCTGTTCATTCATGATGGCGGTGCTTTTGGAATTAAGACCAAAGCCACGCTGAAATTAATTCGCACCCCCACTTCGATTGGCTTTGCGTCATTTGCGTTTTCAAGCCTCGATAAAGCAGCAGCGGCCATGTCGGAAATTGCGCGCTCGGGAATTTCTGAAGAAGCTTATGTTTTTGATCCGGAATCGACCGACAAAAATATGGCCGGTGCCAGTGTGGTTGAGGATCTCAAAACGCTCGCCGGTGTGGTGAAGGGGCAGGGGTCTTTCGCTAAGGGCCTGATCGAGGGCGCGAAGTTGGTTTTGGCAGGTCGCAGCTTCGCCAAAGACGGCATGTTCTCCTTGCACATGGTGGCCGGCGGTCGTTCCGATGCTGCTGTGGACGCTGATTTGGCGGCAGCACGTGAGATCGCATCCAAGCTCGGCGGCGAAGAGATGCCCAACTCGATCCCCAAGGCCGTACGCGCCGATCCTTTCAAACCACTGAATAGTGTGCTAGGCCCCAAGGGTGATCGTTGGGCTGCGATGAATGCCAAGGTCGCGCACTCCGATGCCATGCCCATTATCAATGCTGGTGAGAAGCTGCTGGAACCTTACCGCGAGCGCATGAAACAAAATGGCATCTGGGTGTCGCGCTTGTTCATCGCCATCGACTCCTATGCCTTCAGTTACGAACCTGTGCTGCATTGGGACGATTCGTGGTTGCCGGTTCATGTTCGTACACCCGAGCCCAGTCATTTGGCAAAGCTGAAAGAGCCGGCAGATAACCCCGCTGCGCGCGCATTGGTTCACGAGATCAGGCTGAAATTCGCGGCTATGTTTGCTGAGTATGGTGCGTCGTCCAATCAAATTGGGAAAACGTATCCATATCTGCAATCGCTCAAACCTGAAACCGCGCGGCTTGTGACCAAACTCAAACACACCCTAGATCCTGGCCACCAGCTTAATCCGGGCGTTCTCGGATTTAATTGAACTCTCGCCCTTTTTATCGCTTCGTTTTCGCCGCAGATAGGAGGTTCCATGGACCAACGGATCAGCGCAATTACGCTCGGTGTCGACGATGTGAATCGCTCGCGGGCGTTCTATGAAAAGCTTGGCTGGGCGGCCACCAAAGCCAGCGATGAGAACGTCGCCTTCTTTCCAATGAATGGCTTTGCGTTGTGTTTGTTTCCCACCAAAGAGTTGGCGAAAGATGCTGGTGTTGATCGGCCTGGGTCGGGATTCGACAACATCACCATCTCTTTCAATGTCTCGACCGAAGCACAGGTGAAGCGGGTCTTGCAAAAGGCCAAGAAGGCAGGCAGCACCATCTTGCGCGATGCCGGCCCGGTGTTTTGGGGCGGGTTCACCGCCTATTTTGCCGACCCTGACGGGCACGACTGGGAAACTGCCTACAATCCGTTCTGGAAGATCGATGCCAAAGGCAGCATCAAACTGCCTAAGTAGTTTGACCCTGTCTTAAATTAGGCCCGCCATGTCCGATACATTTCTCAAACGCACGACGTTGATCGTCGAAGACGTGCGCAGATCCATCGCTTTTTATCGCGATGTGCTGGGGATGAAACTGTATTACGACCAGCCCATGACGGTGGGTGGTAAGGTCATCCCCGTAGGCGTGCCTGGCGCACATGTTCATTTGGGCATTATGGAAGGCAATCATTCCGACGTGGCCAAGATTGGCCTGCTGCAATGGACCGACCCGCCACTCGAGAAACCTAAAGCGCCCTATCGCAAACGAATGGGCATCGGCGACATTGTCATTGTCACAGAAACGCCTGATCTTGATGGCCTCTATGCACGACTGAAGGCGTCGCCCGAGTGCCATATCCACTGCCCTCCGCACGACTGGTCGGTGCCTACGCCCGACGGCAAGGACCAGATCGAGATGACGACGTTGGCGTTCTTCGACCCGGATGGTTTCTTTTTCGAGGTCAATCACAAGCGCAATATGCCAAATGTTGCGCAGTTTGCGATTCGTCGGACTACGCTGATTGTGCGCGACATCGACCTGAGTGTTGATTTCTATTGCCGCGTCATGGGCATGGAGCTTTGGTACGATCAGACTATGACTGTGGGCGGCCAGGTGCTGCCAGCCGGCGAACCCGGAGCAAAAGTGCGCGTGGCGATTCTCAAAGGTGCAGACCCGGTGGTGGGCATGTTGGGTATTATGGCGTTTTTAGATCCGCCCATTGAACCTGTGCCATTACCTAAGCGCCCCTTGCAAATTCGCGATCCTATTTTTGTCGCCAGCGCTCAGGATGTGAACGAGATTTATCGGCGCATGGTGGGGGCGCCAGCACATATTTCTTGTCCCCCCAGCGATGATAGCGTCACCGCCGCCGATGGATCGACATTGAAACTCACGACCATGAGCTTTTTCGACCCTGACGGTTATTTTTATGAACTCAACACCCGCAAGATTGTGTAGTCATGACCCAAGTTACACTTAAACGGACCACGCTCATTGTCCGCGACGCCGAGCGTATGATGCGTTTTTACCGCGATGTATTGGGCTGGCGTGTCGATTACCAATCCAACATGAAATTGTCGGGCGGCATTATCCCTGGCGGCAAACCCGGTGATGAGGTCAAGCTCATCATCATGGAGGGGGCCGCCAAAGAGATTGCCAAGATTGGGTTGTTGGAGTGGGTCAATCCCCGTTTGCCCGATCCGGGCCCTGTCAGATCGCGCCTAGGCATTGGCGATATCGTGCTGGTGGCCGATGTCCCCAACATGACGGAGTTGGTGAAAAAGATTGAAGCGTTTCCAGGTGCGGTGATCCATTCTGCGCCAAAGGACGGTGCTTTCCCCGACCCACGAGGGGCTGGCGAGATTCAATACTCGTCCATGGCGTTCTTCGACCCTGAGGGATTTTTCTACGAAACTTATTTCCGCTATAATCGTCCCAACCCCGAGACGTTTCTGATCCGCCGCACGACTCATATCGTGCGCGACATTGACAAGACACTCGAGTTCTATAGCAACACATTAGGTCTGCCCAAAATCCAAGACTCAACAATGCAAATCGAGGGCATGCTGGCGGCGGGAAAGGCGGGCGATACGGTGCGCTTCGCAGTATGTAAGTGTCAGCACGACTATATTGGTATGGCGGCGGCCTTACAGTTTGTCAAAGATACTCTCCCAGATCCAGGAGAGGCAACGTGGGCGTACGGCATTGGTCGTGCATTGTTTGTAGCCGGTACAGATGATGCGCACAGCTTGTTTGCAAAGGTGAAGGCCAGTGGTGTGAAAGTGACTCGCGAAGCATTCGAGCGCGCTGTGCCCAAGTCGGGCGGCGTGGGCGAAACTAAAATGATTTCCATGGGCTTTCATGATCCCGATGGCATGGTGTGGGAAGTCAATCATCGGCTTTAAGCTGCGGGCTTGCTTGGTCCCTGGGGATTACGAATAAATAACGTCAAGGCTGCGGCTGCAGCCGTGATGGCTCCTGCGGCGAACAAGGGGCCCTCAAACCCGAAGGTGTTGGCCAGGGCACCCAGGACCAATGCGCCAATGGCTGGGCCTGCGCGTGTGATAGTGTACCACACACTTAAGGAGCGCCCGCGCATGGCCTCGTCCACCACGGTTTGTGTGAGAGACTGCGAACCCACACCCACCATAACGCCGAAAAACGCCGATACGGCCAGCACCACAACTCCTATAAAATAAGTGCCTGCATCCATCAGTGAGAACACTGAGATACAGATTCCACTCATGACCATGGCACCGATCACAAGGCGGCTTAGGCCATCTGCTGTAGGCCGCTGTGCCAAAAGCAACCCGCCAAAGATTGCCCCAATGCCCTGAGCGGCGGTCAAGGTTGCTAATCCGCCTGCGCCCCGATTGAATATCTCATCAGCAATCCCGGCCATCAAATCACCAATGGGCCACGTGAGCGTGCTGGCGATGCCAACGGTGGGGATGAACCAACCTAACAGCGGGTGCTTCAACGTATAGCGCCAACCCGCGGCCATATCGTTGAACATGCCCGCCCACGCCGCACCACGTCGAATAGCGGTGCCGTGCGCCGGAAGGTGAAGCGACAACAGCGCGGTGATGACGCCCGCGTAACTCACGGCATTGAGCACAAAACTCCAGCCCACGCCGACCGAGGTAATGATCACGCCACCCAAGGCCGGCCCCAAAATACGCGCGGTGTTGAAAACGAGTGACGTAATCGCCACAGCATTCCCCACGCGGTCCTTCGGCACAATCATTGGCACCAAAACTAAGCGCGCGGTTTGAATCAGCGGCTGTACGACGCCGGCAAACAACTGAAGCAGGAAGATCAAGATGGGTGTGATGTCGCCCGTTAGCGTTAGCACAGCCAAAGCGATAGCTTGGAGCAAAGCAAAAAATTGCCCAAAGATTGCAATCTTGCGGCGATCAAAGCGGTCGGCAATCACGCCTGTGATGGGAGCCAAGACAATGACAGGAATAAACTCGGCCATGGCCACGGCGCCGAGCCACACCCCAGACTTAGTCAGTTCCCACGTCAGGTAGCCCACGGCCATGCGTTGGACCCACGTGCCCAACAAGGACACGGCATTTCCGGCGGTGAAGACGCGGAAATTGCGATGAGACAGAGTCTCGCGGATGGCGGTGAGGCTGATGTCGAAGCGGGCCATGACACACTTTATAGACGAGCGCGCCAGAATCTGCGCCCTACTTTGTCGTCATGATTCGGCTTGCGAACACCGATTTTGGCGAAGCCGCTAAAGCTTTAATTTGAAGCCCGCGTGTGATTTCGTGAAGCCGAGCTGATCGTAGAATCTGTGGGCGTCAGTGCGCTTAACGTCCGAGGTGAGCTGGACCAACGCGCATCCCCTGCTGCGCGCGCGATCAATCGCCCACATTATCGCTACAGTGCCTAGGCCCTAGCCCCGGCGTTGCGAGGCAATGCGAACCGCCTCGATCTCGCAGCGGGTCGACCCCTGTTGCGACAACCCCGGAATAAACGTAAGCTGAAGCTGACCAACGATTTCGTTTTGATCTTCCACGACCCACAGTTCGTTATTCGGGTCGGCCTCGATGGCGGCGAACGCACGCAGGTTTTGCTCACGCGCTAAGTCAAATGAACCATCGCGCGCTGCGCCGAGCGTGTCATCAGCGAGCAATACCACAATATCGCTAGATCATGAACTGTGGCTTGCCGGAAGCTTGGTTTCACATTCACGCCCCTGGGGCCTTAATAATGCCGCGCGCCAGGAGGTCTTCAATCACGCGCGCCTTGATCGGGTCGTAATCTTTCGCTGTCTGCAGAGGCGTCTTGGCAAGCGCATCAACCGGGAAAAATTTGGCTTGGTCGTAACCGAGCTTGTGAACGGGCACTTGCAATTCTGCCAGCCAATTTTGTGAACTCGGCGTTGTGCGGGCTTTGCGCAAGGCATCGATATCGATAGTCGCGGTCACAAATCCTTCGTCACCGTCAGCGGCCGTCGCCAGGGCTTTGCCTGTATAGTCGATGATCTCAGAAGGAATTCGCGCTTGTAACTGACCGGCTTCATCTTCGCCGACAGGACCCAAATTTGAGAGCAAGACATAGGACATATTCTCATAAGCGCGCACGCGGCGAATTTGCGTACGAATGTCGGGTGGCTGAACACCGGGCGGTGCTGGCGAAGCGGTTGGGTTCAGCAGGACCTCGGCACCATTAAACACGAAGTTGCGCGCCATCTCGGGCCAGTTGACGTCGAGTGCCACAATCGATGCCAATCGCCCAATCTCGGTATCGGCCACGGGGAAAACTGACTCAGGCCCCATTTTATCAAGCCATTCAGTCCATACATCGCTTGGGCGAGACTTCGTGGTGAGGTCATAAAGTTTACGGTAGTTCAAAACCACGTCGCCGGATGGCCCAAGGATCACGCCCGACAGGAAATAGCGATCTGGAAACTGAGGGATAATTTCGGTTGTGTTAAATCCGACAAACGCTTTTGCTTTTTGGGCAGCTTTGGAGATGCGGTCGGTTTCTTTGCCAGGCACACGCAGCGAGGCTTTCATCCAATCTTTGACGCCAGGCCCACCTTCGGCGGCTTGCAGACAAAACTCAGAGAATGAATACAACTTTGCGCCAACTTCATCGGCACCGCGTTCGATAAACTTAACAACGCGATCAAGATTTGTATTTAACGCATCGGCGCGAAACTTCCCGGATTTATCGAATGTGGGGGTAACACGCGTTTGCACGCAGCTTGCTTTGTAAGGCTCAATCTTTTTGCCACTGGCACTCAGCGATTTTACTACGCGTGGCGTGCCGATCTCTTCGGCCTGGGCGCTGGAAATTAATGACGCGCCTGCCGTGAGGGTGGCGGTTGTCTTCAAAAGGTTACGGCGCGTTGTATCGGTCATGGCTTGGTCTCCGCTTTTAATAATCGCTGCAAATAGGCGCGCTTTCCTTCGATCACGCGATCATAAAGCTCCTGTGCCCTACCGCCAGCATGAGATATAAGTTCATGATAAACCTGATTTGTGGCTGTCTTCCAACGCGCGCGAGCTTCGGGCGAGAGTTCTTGGCCGCGGACACTGCCAGACGCCATAGCGGTTTTCATCTCGCGTACACTGTCGACTCGAATGCCGTTGCGAGCCTCACGTGTGGAGGGAAAGCCGGCGTCGACAATGCGCTGATTTTCTGGCGTCAGTGCATTCCACCATTTGGCGTTGGTAATAATGCCGAGCATTGACGTGGTGTGTCGAGTGAAGGTGTAATTGGGGGCGTCTCGGTTCGTTCCTGTCATCAGGTAAATGAGGTCGTTGGTCTCGCCTGCGTCAATCAGGCCAGTTTGCAACGCGGTCACAATGTCTGTGAGTGGAATCTGAATCATATCTGCGCCCAAATCGCGGGCAATGATTTGCGAGGCCGGGTCGATCAGCGCGCGGAATCGCATATTTTTCATCTGCGGCGGCTCGGTGATTGGTGCGCGGCCATAAATGCCATGCCAAACTTGACCATAGTGTCGCAATCCCACCATGCCGTGTTCGTGCAGTGATCGTTCAGCAGTGGAATCAGGAAATTGTCGTATACAAAATCTACCTCGTCCCAGGTATCGAACAGGAACGGGGCATTCAGCAACGTAAATTCGGGGACCGCAGTAGCAATGGATGCATAGCCCACGCCCACCAATTGAACGCGTTCGCGGCGCAGCGCGTTAAAGATGTTCTCGTCCGCCCCCAGTTCGCCTCGTGCCAGTACTTTGACATCGAAGGGCGCGCCCGGCGCATTCTTGAGCGCATCGCCCCAGCCATTGTAAAATTTATCCGACGACAGCTGCAGCATCGAGAAGGCTGCAATCGTAGCCGGAATTTTGTCACCCGCAACTGCGCTCGTGAGGGCCCCGAAGTAAAACGCAGTGACTGCCAGGGTGAGAAGCCTGAACATTGCAACGATCAGTTAGTCCAAAGCCGCAAGAAATGCGCTGGCACGATCTTCGACTTTGGGCAGACGTACGAGCGTTGCGCCCGATTTAAGTTTCTTGGCTGCGTGCTCGGCTTGGGCGTAGCGTGCATCCTCGCTGACGGTACAAACCATCGTGGGCGCAGTTACGGCTAGCAACAAGGCTGCCACATCAATCTCAAGCGCGGCCAGAATGGGCTCAGCGTAATGATCCCATTGTTTCAGCGTGTCAACCACCCGACCATGCAATCGCGGCCCACCCATGCGCGGTTTTATTTTACGAATGGCTTGCGCGGCGCCATCGTACCAAGGCCACTGTGCTTCTTGGTCCCGGATCATGTGGAAACATTTATGCAAATGTCCGCCCTCGCGCGAAGGGCGCAGATCGGGGCAATAGTTAATCCGCATTTCGGTGCGTTGATCGGCGTCGGCCACCATCACGGCATCAAGAATGAGTTTATTCACCAGTGCCGCGTGCGAGGCCGCAAAGCACACGGCATGGGCCGTGCTCATGCCCTCGGCAATCACGTCCACTTGACCCAAGCCCAATGATTCAATCACGCGCGCGATGGTATCGGCGTAGGCTTGCGGCGTGGGTTGCGATAGCGGACTTGATTCACAACATCCCGGCAGATCAATGCCATACACAGGGCGATCTTGCGCTAAGGCCAGCAAAAGATGTTCGTCTTGGCGGGCTGAGCCGGGGAGATCTGGCAAAAATATAATCGGGCGTTTGGATCCGCTACCCGCGCGACGCACTAACACCTGGCCTTGCGGGAAGTTGACGTAGCTGTTGGTCGTGCGACCGATGAGGGCCGGTTGCTTTAAGGGATCGGGCGGCGTGAAGTTTGCCGCACCCTTGAAGTCGGCGCACTCGTTAAATATTTCGCGCAGCCGTGTTTTCCATTTGTCACGATCAGGCGCCAGGCTTTCTTTTGTCACGTCGTCCGGCAGTGGATTGGGCAGTGCAGATAAATAGGCATGGAGAACGTCGTCTTGCCGCGCCATTACTATAGTTCGCGCTTTCAAAGTTTTGATCACAGGTAGTGCCACATAGCGCATCGCGCCCGCATAGGCGTCGGAGAAGTGCGGCCCCGCCATGAACAAATCCATGCTGTACTCGTGAAGCGCGCCCATGTCTTTGCCGGGGGTAGGCTGCCGCCCCTCCTTGGTTTTTGCAAACCACGGAAACCAGCGCTGGAAGTCGAGCACACGGGTCCACTCTTCTGCCAAGTGCCCACCGGAATCACTCACAACAAAAGGCTTCATGTAACTGGCAATGAAAGCTGGGTCGGCACCGCCGGGCGGCAACGATAACCCGTCTAAGATGGCAACGGCTACGCGTTCAGGGTGTTTAGCCGCAAACGCCAAAGTGATTTTGGAACTGGTGTGAAATCCATAAACAGGGCAGCGCTGAACGCCGAAAGCGCCAATCGTTTCAGCTAAGGCTGTACCGAAATCGGGGATTTCAAGTTGCCGACCATGATCGAGCGGTGTGGAATTACCGTACCCAGGTGTATCAATCGCGATCACGGTGAACTGATCGGCGAATTCTTTGAGCAGTGGAATATGCAACACCGAGGAGCGCGGCGAATCGTGCAGCAGAATGATCGGTGGTCCCGACCCCGCCATGCGGTAATGAACCTGACCGTTGCCGACGTTGACGAAGCCTTTTTTAATGGTCGCGTCCTTGGCTGCCATGCACCCTCCGAAACAATATGATCGCGCGGTACCCTAGCGGGCGCGCATCGCTTTCGCGACTCTATAATCGGCTGGGCTAATAGGGCAAAGCCGGATCGTAAGGCGCGGTTGCCAAGGGCTGTAGCTGAGGGGGTAGAATGGGGTTATGGGCGGGGGCCCAATCAATCGGAGTCTCGGACTCTGACCAGACTGTTGTCAGCGGGCCACCTTTGCAGCGAAACAGGCCAAACAACCCTTTGAGCGTGCCCACGGGCCCATGTTCGATGTTCGCAGGACGCCAAAAATATGCTCCTGGCTTCAACGTGCCCATGGGCATGGAAATCTCGCCGTCTAACAGGAACACTTCTTCAACAACCGGGTGCGTTTCAGTGCGACCATGAGTCATCTTCTTGGGGTTATCAGGTCCAAATTGCAGCAACCAGGTGCGCTCGCCGGTCTTGGGGTCTTCGCGCAGCAGTTTTCGCCCGGCATTGTTGGCGATGGCTGCGACTACCGGATCGCTGGGTTGACCCCAGCTCATTTTTTCGCTCTCGATTTTGGCGATCAATCGCGCTGGGTCGTAAAGCCCTACAGGCGCGTCACCCAAAATGGTGCGATGTTCGCCCTCATGAAACGTTATCACGCTGGCGCCCTTTGGGCTATTCATGCTTGGGCGTGGCATACCTGCAGGCAAGTGAGCATAGTCACCTTTGCAATATTCTACGCTGCCAACCCAGAGCGCGCCGTTGAGCACGTAGAGCTCTTCATCGCTATTGAGGTAATGGGACTCAGGCAGGCTCCAGCCTGGGGGATATTTCATAATGACACTGACGGCCTTGCTGTCGGCATCGTACGACAGCGCCTTGGCTAAAGCTCCCGGACGTGACGAGCCTTCACCGAGCGTTTTCCAGGGCAACACTTGTGTTTGAATAAACTCAATGTGTGGGCGCGCCATCTTAGTTTTCTGCCACGGCGGGGTCAGGTTTGCGTCGCAGCGCCCATGCGGTTGCCAGCACGGCACCGGCACCTGTCATGATCACCAGAATTTGAATAATGCGTTCAACAATCGGAATGGCGCCAATGAGGGCCAGCGCCAAAAAGCCCATCAGGGACCAGCCCACGCCTTCTGGCAGCTTAGAAAGTCCGGCCGCATTGACGCTGCCGGCCAGGATGTCCATATCGCCCCGGACATTCATGTCGCTGCCAAGCCAAACTTCGCCGCCTGCAAGATCGCCGTCACCGGTCACTCCGATATCAAGTTCGATACGTCCGGCCGCAATCTTCAATTCGCCCGCCGCTCCACCCAGCACACTCGCGTGCGAATCCTTCACGGTAATGCGGCCGCCAAAGCCGATGATGTCGCGCACATCCTTGGTTACGATTACCACGTCCTTGGCGGCATCGACTGTTACTGCCGTTTGCGCGGAAGGGGTATTCCCCACCTTATCTTGGGAGTGTGCGCTCGAAAGGGCGAAAGCCAGGCTCGCCAATATGCGAAAGATCAGTTTCATCCCGTTACTCCTTTTCCAACTTCACACGCGCCTCATGAGTTGAGCGGAACAATCGCCGGATGAGGGCGTCGCGCTTGGAGGCGCGGTCGTCTTCAGCATCTGTGTCGGGTTGCCATGATTCAAGATCGGTGCGGGTCAGCACGCCCTTGGCATTTAAGATTCGTTCCATCGCATCAAATCGGTCGAACAACACCGACACCTCTGTTGCCAAAGCTAAAATCATGGCGTGCATTTGATCCATGTTGGGGTCTGCAAAATACTGCGGTCGCGTTCCTTGCGCCACGCGCGGCGTTTGAATTTGTGTGCGCGTCTTGGTCACGTTACTTCGATACGCCCGCGTACCAGGCCTGCCCGCCGCCACGGGTTGAGCCCATAAACTTCTTATTTTCGACTTCCACCGCGGAGGTTAGCGCATTGGCTTGGGCCACGCCCGGGCCGTTGCCTTCGAAATACTTGGCCGGATCGAAACCAGCAGCGACTGCGACATCTTTTAATTCCAGATCGTGGACGCCCCCCCAGAAGGGCTCATTATTATTGTATGTGTCCCAATCGCGAACAAATTGGTTCCAGGGGTCGACGCCTTTGTAAGGCGGTAATTCCGAGCAGAGAAATAACCCACCAGGTCTGAGCGCCCTGAAGGCTTCCTTGAAAATATTAAACGTGGCGTTGCGCGATGTCTCATGCAGCGTGGCCAAGCAACAGACGAGATCAAAGCTTTCGTCCGCAAAGCTCATGTGTTCAGCGTTCATTTGATGAAAATGGATCGGCAATCCCCAAGACTCGGCGCGCGCATGGGCGTAACGAAGCAAGGCGGCTCCCACATCAATGGCGTGAAGGTCTGCTTCTGGGAACATTATTGCCAGGCCCCCCGTTGAACCGCCAGCGGTGCACCCAATCTCGAGAATTTTTTTCGGTTTCAAGTCAGGGCGCACGCGGCTCACCATCATGGCGGCGGCTTTGCCAATGCCATCCATGCGTGGGCCAAACAGGCCTTGGGTATAAATGAACGCGCCACGGTCATAGAGCGCGCCTGCCGTGACATCGCCGGGGAGTAAGTCAGCAGAATAGCCCCCAGGGGTTGCGTGATTATCGTTGTGCTTAATGTAGCCAGGCATCTCAAAGTTGGGGTCGAGCGTCAATGAGCCCGTTGTTTTTCCACGTGCAATGTTTTGGGCAACATCGATTAAGTCTGGCAGTTGTCGTTGAATGCTCTCATCGACAGCATTCCACATCATTTCTTGAATGGTGCGCTGAAACGAACTGGTCATTTGATAATACGGCTGGCGAACCATTTCCTTGCGAATCTCATGCCGGTCGGCAGGCGCCCGCTCATGGGTTTGCTGAAACGCCGGCAGAACATGCTTGTCGTAGACAGCCTTATTGCCAGGCGTGATGTCATTCAAGACATGCTTACCCAGTTGATTAATAAACGCCTGACGTGCCGCTTCATCCAGCGTTGCGCTGGGCAGGACGGCGTGGGGCTCTTGCTTCAAAGCAACCATGGCTGGCCTCTGAAGAGTTGCGGAAAACTGGCCAAATCGTATCGCTCAACGCCGGCTAGAACAAGGCGATGTTCGACTAATTTAGGTCTCGATCAAATGATGAATAACGCCGTGTGGTGCGCGAATCGTCAAGGATTGCGCTTCGCCATAGGGTGACAGCGAGGTTGAGGCCACTGGGGCTAAAATCTCAGCACCAAAGGCCTTGGCTTCGCGGGCGTGGTCATGGATATGGTCGACGAACAAAGTGCCACCCGCCAGGCCACGGTTAGGAAACACCGCCCGACTTTTGAGCGACGCATAGGCGCCCTTCGGCAAGCCATAGTGGATGATGCCGAAGTAGGGTTCGGACTTCTTCATACCGATGTTCTTGGCCCGGAGCTGTAATTTGTGCGGTGTGCCCACCAGCTTCGAGAAACTGGGGTCGTCGATGGCGTATTCATGCACGACAGATAAGCCCAGCACTTTTTCATAGAACTCGACGACCTTCGGTTGGTCTTCGACGGGGCTTGAAACGCTCTGGGGTTCAGAAAACAAAGAGCCCGTCACTGTCGCAAAATCATTAAAAAACTCCCTTGGCCCACTGATCAGAGCCGTCACAACTTCATCAGGCCCCCATAAATGGCCTTCGATGAATTTTCCGTTGGGCAGGTCGTACTCAGAAATATCATCTTTCAGCTTGAAGCCTTTGGATTGCAAGTGCGCGTTGGCAGCGGTGAAATCTGGGACGTAAAAATCAATCACCTTCAAGGCGTCGCAATCAAAGCCCGAGGTGCGGCTGCGGATCACGGTGGGCGAGATCGGATCAAATTGAACTAATCTCACGCCGAAATGCGTTTTGGGCGTTTCCATCAGAACTGTTTGTGCCCCATGTCCCTCTAGGCCCCAAAGCGCCTTGACTTGTGTACGGTCCAGCTGCTGCTGGGCAACCACCTTCATACCGAACACGCCCTCGAATAACGCGAGCTGAGCCGGAATGCTTTCGCACGAGATGATAGGGCCGTGAATAAAGCGAACACTCATGAAACTATTCTTTCGTTAGGCGACGGCTTCTGATCGTCGATAAGAGTTGATCAGAGCGTTGTCCATCAAAAAGGCGCGGTGTTTGTCAGGATCAGCAATGATAGCCTGCATGTCACGCAGTGCCTCGCGCCGCTTGGCGGGGTCGCTTTCGCGATGCCGACGGTAATTGGCATCCGAGGTCGAGTGAATATCATCAATGGCGGCACTTCGCCGTTGGCGGGTGTATCGGTCGAAGAGTGGTTCTGCGGGCGCACCCTCTGCGATGGCGATGAGCTTTGTTGTGAGATTAAAGACGTCTTGTACCCCGCCGTTCATGCCGAAGCCTCCCGCCGGACTATTCAAATGAGCTGCGTCGCCCGCGAGTAAAATGCGCCCGATGTTAAATGTCTCGGCCACGCGTTTATGCACGCGATAGAGCCGTGCGGTCATTAGGGAGAACGGCGCACCGGCAGGGCAAATCTTGGCGAGTTTCGCTTGAACGATCCCATCGGACAGCGTGTCTTCATCGAGGCTGTCGGGCGGCGGTGACCAGCCAACGCGCCACATAAAGCGTGTATGAAACATGCTAAAGGGCCCAAAATCGGACCAGAAATAATTAACACCCAGCATCGCGGGCATGTGCTCGTGGAAAGCAAAGGGGGTGCCCACCGTGAATGACACGGCGGGGTATGTTTCACCTTTAAATCCGACGCCAATTTTTGTGCGAATGGCGGACGTTGCGCCGTCAGCAGCAATCAACCACGCGCCGGTGATGATTTCGGTTTTGTCATCACGAATAAACGTTACACTGACGTTGTTTGTGGTTTGCGCAACCTCGCTCACATCGGCGCCGAAGATCAGCGACCCCGGCGCTTCTTTTTCAAGTGCTGCTGCGGCCAGCGTGACGAGATTGAATTGCTCGCATTGCAGCCGGTAGGGGTAGCGTGTTTGATCTGCAATCAAACCATAATCAAAAATCGCCGCCTCGCCGGTTTCATAGATGCGATACTGCCAAAGAGGTGACGGTCGACCCAGTTCATGCAGGCGCGCGGTGAGACCCAGCGTGTCGAGAAGCTCCAGCGTTGGGGCATGGAAGGTTGAAGCCCGTGGTTCAGAGTGCAAGGCCTCGGCTTTTTCCAGCACGGTGACGGCGATGCCCGCGCGCGCCAGCCGCAACGCGGCAACCAGGCCAACCGGCCCGGCGCCGACGATGAGAACGCGGTCTTTATTCGGCGAGCCCACGCCCAGAGTTACCAAGGCAGCGGCGCCCCATCAAAGTTGAAGAAGGTCGCCGTTTTCTCCACCGTCAAGGTTTCCATAATGGCGCTGAGTTCCTTCACTGCCAGTTCCGTAGTGCGCAAGGGCATACGACCGCGGGCAGCGGCCATCATGTCAGTGTCCACAGGGCCGGGGTTGATCAGGGCAATGCTAATTCCCCTGTCCTTCAGGGCATAGGAAACGTTCTTCATCACCATGTTCACAGCGGCTTTGCTGCCACGGTAAAACGGCTGACGGTTCGACGTGACACCGGCGATGGAGCCTTCGCTTGATGTCACCACCATCACTTTTTTCTGTTTGCTTATGGCCAAATGCTCTGTGAAGGCTTCGGTCATCTTCAGCGGCCCGCGCACGTTGGTATTCATCACGTCATCAAAGCTTGCGTAATCGATGGTTCCAAATCGTTGCTTTTCGGGTGAGCCCGTGATGCCAGCATTGTTAATGAGAATGTCGATAGCTTGCCCTTTATATTTCGCAGCCAGCGCATCGATAGCTGCAAGATCAGTCACATCCAAGGCCTCAACCACAATATCTTTGTCGACTTTTGCCAGGGCATTCAGTTCAGTTGCTTCGGCAGGCTTGCGGACTGTCGCGATCACTTTGTAACCCTTGGCAGCATATTGGCGCGTGAATTCCAGCCCAATGCCACGGTTTGCGCCGGTGACCAGAACTGTGCCAGAATCGACAGCTTGGCCGGTCGTTGCCATTAAGGCGCTTGCGGCTAACAATGCGCCACCAAGCGTGAGGCCTTTCAAAACTTTCAGCATGACACCCTCCATTATTTCAGATTTATGAGACGTTAGCGCAATTAGCATGAGCTTGCCATCTTGCCCAGGTCCCGTTCACTGAGCGGATTTGTTGCGCGTTGGCCTGACACCAGCACTCCCGCTGGCCAAAAGAATTCCTTATAGTAACCTTATCAATCAATTCGCATTTCGCGACTCCGGGGGAGACCACGACCGATGACCGCTCAGCCAACCTTTATTCAACGCCAACTTGCGCGGGTGTCCAAGGTCGAGCCGCAAGAAGCCACCGCCGTGCTGGCGGCCTTCTTCCTGTTCTTTTTTGTGCTCGGCAGTTATTTCGCTGTCCGCCCCGTCCGTGAAACGATTGGTACACTTCTCGGTCGTGCTTATGTGGCCGATCTTTGGCTTTATACAGCCCTGTTCTCAATCGCAATTGTGCCCATTTATGGCTGGCTGGTAGGGCACGTCCGGCGCAGCATTCTCTTGCCGAGTGTTTATGGTTTCGTGGCCGTGGTGATGGTGGGCATCGGCATATCTTTAAGTGCGGATGAGTCAAATCGCGCGACGGGCGCTTTTTTCTATGTCTTTATTAGTGTTCTCAACCTCATGCTCGTATCGGTCTTCTGGAGTTTCCTCTTGGAAATGTTCTCCAGCGAACAGACTAAGCGCTTGTTTGGATTTATCGCGGCTGGCGGAACCTTAGGCGCGTTGATTGGGCCTTTGACCACGCGCCTCTTTGCTGAGGCTATCGGCACATCTGGTATTCTTTATATTGGCGCCGCGGGCTTTGTTGGTGCGATTCTTTGCCAACGCATTTTGCTGGGCATTTGGAAACCGCAGCAGGTCGCTGCTGCATCGGCTACCGTAGCAGGAGTTGCGCGTGGCACCGAAAAAGCGGTCGGCGGCAACCCGTTTGCTGGAATCACGATTGTTTTGAAGTCTCCCTATCTTTTGGGGATCGCTTCATTTGTGGTCTTGTTATCGACGGCCAATACGATTCTTTATTTTGAGCAATTACGCATCGTCGAGGAAACATTTTCTGAAACCTCACGCCGTACGGAAGTCTTTGCCAATATCGACTTTATTGTTCAATCACTCACCATCTTCACGCAGCTTTTTCTTACTGGTCGCATTGCTTCAAAACTAGGCGTGCGCGCCCTGCTGACGTTCTTACCGATTGCCATGGTTTTTGGGTTCTTGATGCTGGCTGCCTTTCACGTCTTTGCGGTGTTGGCCGTTTTGTTTGTGCTCCGCCGTTGGGGCGAGTACGCCTTCATTCGTCCGGGTCGTGAAATGTTGTTTAGCAAGCTCGATACCGAGGCAAAATATAAGGCCAAAAACTTCATCGACGTTCCGGTGTATCGCGCAGCTGATTATGTTGGGGCTCAGGCGAAGACGGCAATTGATGCATTGACCATGTCCCCGACGGTTGCGGTCCTTATAGGTGCCGTTTTGGCGGGGATATGGGCATTCAATGGCTGGATGCTGGGCAAAAAACACGATGGACCGGTTGAGCCCAAAACTCATCACTAATCTGTGACGACTGGGCCTTTGGCCTCCTATAACTATTCTTGTCGAGGCGGTTATTGATCACAGTAATCGCCTCGAATCATTCTACACCATTACTTCACGGGGAAGGGGCCACGCATGTTTAACCGTCGTTCTCTCATTGCTACCGTTGCCATGTTCAGCTTCATGGCCCATTGCGGCAACGTCACCATCAATAAAGCTGTGGCCCAAGAAGGTGCAGCCAAGCCCGCGCCGGTGCTGCCATCGATGAAGGGTGAGACGATTGTGGTCGCAGGCGCGACAGGTCGCAGTGGCAAGGTGATCGTGGAGTTACTGAAGGCCGAGGGTGTCAAAGTGCGCGCCTTCTCGCGCAACATTGAAAAAGCAAAAACTGAGGTTCCGGGCGTCGAGTAGATTTCTGCCGACGTCAAAGACGCCAAGAGCATCAAGGGCATTGCTAAAGGCGCAGACCGTATGGTCATCGCGCTCGGCTCGAACAGTTTTAAAGATCCCTCCAACAAGCCCGAGCTCGTCGATAACAAAGGCGTGGCTTTGCTCACCGACGAGGCGAAGGCGGCGGGCGTAAAGCGGGTTGTGTTGATTTCATCGGCAGGTGTGACCAAAGCTAAGCCCGGCGAGGGAGATTTCGCAAAAATCATGTACAACGTG
>Ga0049084_10000208_pt1 | contig 22505 bp, 30 predicted proteins | sample GreLakmeON33MSRF_FD_66720 | JGI IMG/M metagenome (GOLD analysis project Ga0049084, IMG submission 66720) | Freshwater lentic microbial communities from great Laurentian Lakes, MI, USA - Great Lakes metaG ON33MSRF | ecosystem: Environmental > Aquatic > Freshwater > Lake | place: Great Lakes... | reverse complement strand
TATAGTCAATGAAGGAATTAATGCAGAGCTTCTAAACAGATCTAGTTTGTCCCTTCCTCCAGGGTTGATGTTCTGATCAGGATCATTGATAGTAATTGGTACTTTTTGTCCAGATACATGTTGAGGAGTACCTGACGAGATACTTGCGTCGCTTAATCCAGATACGATAGATAATGATTCACGATGGTACTCTATGGTGGCTGATTGTCCACGGGGGGCATTGGATAGAATCTGGACATTAGATAAATCAGAAAAATCAAAGTTCTCAAATATGCCTGTGTTTGGTTGAGATTCTACAAATGTTACGATTTGTGAAAATGTAGTGGTTCCATCAGTAGCAGTAGCAGTTTGATATCCATTTGCTTGTAGTTTTGCAACTGTGCCAAGATTCATAGATAATTTTCCATTTTTCTCAAATCCAAGACTAGATAATTTAGATATGAGATTTGTAAGACCAACACCACCGTTCGATGCACTAGTACCGCTTTCTGTAAATGCTCCATAAAATACTGCTTGCGGAATTCCAATGTTAAATGTCCAGGAATCTCGTGAAGTTGGGTCTTGGTTTAGCTGCATATCTTTGATAGTTGCAAAGACTTGGGAATTTGGAGGATAGTTTGCTCTATCTAATGTTGTGGAAATATTTGGAATTTTATCATATTGTAAGGTGACAGTTTGTGTTCCACCTCCAGGATTGTATTGAATTATGACATTACCGCCAATTGAGAAATCATATAGTTGTATTAAGGGCCATGCGTCTGAATTTAGTCCAATTTGTCCAGAAGGGACATTTGGATTAGTGTTAATTGATCTTACAGATCTTACAACATTATTAAGATTGGTAGAACTTGTTAGTGTTCCAGTGCATTGATTAAATGAAGTGTCACCATTTGTAAAACCCGATATGCCAGTATTTCTTGGAACAGCAAAGCCATCAGTTTCAGAAAGAGAAATTCCAAAAACAGATAATGCAGTATCTCTGCTACAAAAAACACCAAAGTCTAAACCTTTACCAGAAGTGGTAGATTGAGTAGAATCTGCTATTTTTGCCTTGTCGACATTTGCAAAATATGCATACCAATTACCATCAGTAGATTGAACCATTCGTAAAGATTCACCATTAAGCGTAACATCAGGTTCACCTTTTCCTTCACCTGTGTCATGAATACTCGGATCACGGATTATAACTTCAACTATCATAGAGCCAGAAAAATGATTATCATGTTGAGAATTTTCAGCCGAAACAAACAGATTTGGGTTACTAGCAGCTTCTGCCTGTATAGTTGGGATTAAAAACATAGAAGAGGTAATTGTAAGTAAAATGATGAATTTTCTGCGTATCACAACAAAAAATATCCCTTATCACAAATAATCTTGTCGCATCATTGATTTCTGTGACTGTCTTTGCAGAAGGATCTGTCACAAACATTTCTCCCCTGACAGAGTCATATGCAATTCCAGAATATAGATCAAACACTGGGTATTGCATCAAATAACCACTTCCTTTCATAGATTCAGATAGATTTTTTCTATGTTCCTCAGAAAATTTCTTTCCTTTATTCTCTTCTTTGTAAAATCGAGGTCTTTCTTTTTGAGTTCTAATGCCTCACCCATTCGCATTCCAGAATAGCCAAGCATCAACAAAAATAATTGCATTCTAGGATTTCTTGAAAACCCTAAAACAATATCTCTGTATTCCTCATCAGATAGCGGATGTCTTTCTTTTTTTACTCTTTTTCCAAATCGAAGATATTCTTTGATGTCTTGTTTGTGTGTTTTAATTCCCAGATGAAACAAGTATTTTCGTAAATTGGAAAACGAAGTTCTAATGGTGTAGTTTCCTAATCCCCGTATCTCATTCCAATTTATCCAGTCTTGTAATACTCCATACAGTGTTTCTTCGTATGTCTGCTGATTCTGTATTTTAATCAGATTTAATTCGTCAATAATATCTGCAGTTGTTTTACCTGAATACATTTCTGTAACAAAATTACCAAATATCTCTACTGCATATTTTTTGCACATCTGAGTTCCAGCAGGTTCTGTAGATATTTTCTCATCAAAAGATTCAATAGTTCTTTTCTTTGTAAGGAAACTAGTAATTTTCTACACTCCTTACGACTCTGACTCATAAAACCGCTCAGAAAAATACGGGTTTTACGGGTCTTATTTTTGACAAAGCGCCAGGCTCTAACACAATATATATTCAAATTTTCCCGAATTACATTGTCCAAAGACATGTGCCGGGGTCGCCTAGCCTGGTAGGGCGCGCGCCTGGAAATAATTTACCATAAAGCGCGTTCTCGAAAGGGAACGGGAGTTCAAATCTCCCTCCCGGCGCCATTTTCTAAAATGTAATATTTTCAATTATCTTGCTAAATTTCCAAGGTCCACACTGTGCATCTAAATTTTCATTTTGAAATATCCCATTATTGCTTAAATGATTTACAATGTATGCAGAAAATGGTAACGCACCAGTCGCTCCGGGAGAATTATAATTCAAAATATGAAATGCCATTGAATCTTCTTGCAAAATTACATCTGGAACAAATTTTCCATCTTCATTTATTACTGAAGATCTAATTCCTGCAATTCCTCTTTCTGTGATTTTTTCTATATTTATTTTTGGTAAGAATTGTTTGACTCTGTTGATCATTGTGGATTTTGACATTGCTGTTCTTATTTCATTTATTGCAAGTTCTTGAAACTGTTTATCTAATATTGTCTTTCTAGCACCTGATCTCAACATCTCTAACATTTTTGGAATGAATTGTTTTATGTTTTCACTTTTATTATATCCGTATGGACTAAACACCGGTAGTGCATTTGGTCCAATCTCACAATTTCCATCAACTCTGATAATCCAATGTGGATCTAAAAATGGATAATCTGGATATTCTGGTACTGAATACACACTAGTTTTTGTCAAATTGTTGTATTCCTTAGGCGTTTTCCAATATTCTCCCCTAAAATGAACATCTGTTAGTTTTTCTGCAACACCTGTTTTGTGTGCAATATCTATCGCTTCGCCTCCTGCGGCATTAATCAGAAAATTTGCAAAAATTTCATAATTATTATTTAATGTGATTTTCCATTTACCATCAATTTTTTTAATATTGGTAACTTTTGTATCTAGCATGAAATTTATTCCGTTGTTGACACTATCGTTCATTACCATACTAGTCAATTTTGAATAATCTGTAGACGCATCTTTGTAAACATAGAGTGCAGATTCACATTTTATCTCTGGCTCTATTTTTTTTAATTCGTTTTTATCTATTAATTTGATATCAGTATCTTGTAATCCATTTTGTTTTCCCCATTTGAAATATTTCTCTAGTATTTTTGTTCCATTTTCATCTAGAGATACTTCTAAAACACCATCTTTTTTAAATGATAAATTTTTTAGTTTGGAATACGTTTCCAACATTTCATATCCATGAAATGATGTCTTTGCAAAAATTTTCTTGGTTTCAGGATTGTAAAGATAAGGGGCATGAACTTTTCCTGTATTTCTACTGCTTGCATGAAATGCTACCTTATGTGCTTGTTCAATCACTGCAATTTTTTTTGTTTTATTTAGAAAACTAAGAAAATATGCAATGGAAGTGCCTAATATTCCTCCACCGATAATTACTAGATCATAATCTTGAGACAATCGACTCTTATTTGAGATCCATCAATATTAATATCATATAAAATCTGAGTTTTAATTATGTTGCCTGATAGATGTTCTATTTTGGAAACTGGGAAACAATGTGTTAATCCTCCAGAATTTGTAGTTTCTGTCCTGGTTGAAAAAAATGAATACATGGTTGGAGTTACATGCACCAAACATAAAGAAATAGTTTCAGGAAAAATTCAATTTCTTCAATGTCAGGACAAATTACCAGATGGAAAAATCAGTTTTTCACCACTAAAAGCAGTTGGTACTGACTGCATACATGGTGATCCTGATGATTTTGTTCAATTAGATACAAAATATACCTAAAAATTAAAATGATTTCTTTATAATTTACTTATGTTGCTTTTAGATATTTTATCCGATCTGTTAAAAATTGAAGATGTCTTATTTATTATTAAAAATGGCGCTGCAGTATCTGAAATTCAAGGTCATTCTTTAGAAATTAAGCAGAAAGAAAAATGGATTACGGTTGGTAGCAACGATGGACCTGCTCACATGCACATTAACTCTGAATTGATTCAAACTGGTGAATTTATTGAAGAAAAAAAATTAATTCGTACAAGTTTTAGTGTTCAATTTTTCGATCAAAATAAAGAACGCATTTTGGGTGTATTTTTTACAAAAATGTATGATGTCAGTGACAATCTCAATTTTGACAGAAAAAAAATATATGAAAAATTATGTGAAAAATATGGTTCTAAATTAAAGTTTTAAAAAAATATTTTTTGAAAATGACTAGAGAATTTTTTTTACTGTTCTAATTCCTTTTTCTTTTTATCTTTTTCAGTTTGTTGTTTAGCTAATTCTAATTCTTCATTCGTGTGTTTGAATTTTTTCAATCTGTGATTCGTTTATATTCTTTATATAAAAACTTCACATTTTTTCTTATTGTAATTTATGCCTAAATTCAAACTAATTTCTAGTATCCAACCGAGTAAATTGGTTTTTTTCCGTTAATTCCAAGATTCAAATTTTTTATAGTAATTTCTGCCATTTTTTTCCTTGTTTCTTTAGTGGAACTACCAACATGTGGTGCTAAAATCACATTTTCAAACTTTGTTAATGGATGTTTTTTATTTATTGGTTCTAATTCATATACGTCAAGACCTGCACCTCCAATAATTTTTTTATTTAATGCTATGATGAGATCTTTTTCATTTATTATTTTTCCTCGTGCAGTATTGATTAGAATTGCCGTCTTTTTCATTTTTTTAAAAATTTTCATATTAAATAATTGATTAGTTTCTTTTGTATGTGGGACATGAATTGAAATTATATCGCTTTGAGTAATCAATTTTTTAAAACTAACATATTTTACTCCTAATTTTTTTTCTTTATTTTTTGAAACAGGGTTTCTACTATGATATATTATTTTCATGTCAAATGATTTAGCTCTTTTTGCTAGTGTGCTTCCAATTCTTCCTAATCCAAAAATTCCTAATGTCTTACCTTGAGGATCAGTTCCAACGTAATCATATGCACCATAAATTTTCAACCATTTGCCACTTCTGATTATTCTATCCCCTTCTGAAACTCTACGTAAAATATCCAACATTAAAGAAATTGCCAGATCTGCTGTCGCATTAGTAAGAACTTCTGGTGTATGTCCGACACGAATTTTCTTTATCTTTGCATATTCTATGTCTATATGATCAAAACCGACACTATAGGTGCTAATTACTTTCAGATTTTTTGCATTATCTATTAAATTTCTGTCGATTTTATCATATGGAAAACAGATCAATCCTTCGACATTTTGAATTTTTACTTGTAATTTTGTTTTTGAAATTGGAATTTTACCTGAATGAATTTCAATTTTATATCTTTTTTTTAATTCTTTTAATGCAAAATTATGCAGTGTTCTGGTGAGAAAAACTTGTTTTTTTTCCATTACCTATTAGTTTTATCTTAAACCATTTATACGATTTCTTTCTAGATAATCAAGATGTCAAATACTGAAGAGGAAGAATTTGCAATTTGTATTGAATGTGGAAATTCAATTGAAAAATGTGTTTGTGTGTGTCCTTATTGTGGTGAACGTGATAAATGTGAATGTGTATTATTTGATTCAGCTACAGGTGGTTAGAAAAATCATGCATTGTATTATTAACGTCCAAAAAATAAGAATAGCGTAAATGGGGTCTACTGATTTTACTTGGTTAATTGGAGGACCACAGGGGAGTGGAGTGGATTCAGGAGCTAATATTTTTTCTAAAGTTTGTGCTGAGTTAGGTTATGGAATTTTTGGTAAGCGAGAATTTTATTCAAACATTAAAGGAGATCATAGTTATTTTGTAGTTAGAATTTCTGATGAAGATATTCATTCAAATGTTAGCGAAGTAAATTTAATGGTTTCATTTGATGCTGAAACTATTTTCAGACATTTTAATGAAGTTTCTAAAGGCGGTGGAATAATTTATGATTCTGATCTAGTTAAGATGACTAGTGATGAAGTGCATACACTTGATGAGCCCTTTAAAGAAAGATTACACAAAGAATTGAAATCAAAAAATAAATCTTTTACAATTGCAGGTGCTCTTGAGTTTGCAAAAGAAAATGGCGTAAATCTTTACCCCGTATCTTTTAGAGAATTACTTTCAAATCTGTCAGAAGCAACTGGTAATCCAAAATTAAAAGGATTGATTCGACTGTTTAACGTACTTGCTGTTTCTTTATCCCTTGGATTGACTAAAACTCCGCTTGAACCATTAATTGAATCCATAAATTCTATATTTTCAAAAAAACCCCAAATTGCAGAAATTAATATAAAAGCAGCAAATTTTGCATACGATTATGCTAAATCCAAATTTGATACATTCCAATATGCTCTTACTGGAACTGCTAAAAAGCCAGACACCATTCTTGTGCAGGGTCATTTTGGAACTTCAATTGGAAAAATGGTTAGCGGTTGTAGATTCCAATCATACTATCCAATCACTCCCGCATCTGATGAAAGTGTATATCTAGAATCCCATGAACTTTTACAAATTCAAAATGATCGACCTGGTTCAACAATCGTAATTCAAACTGAAGATGAAATATCTGCGATGGGTATGATGATTGGTGCAGCACTAACTGGAACCCGTGCTTCAACATCTACTTCTGGTCCTGGATTTGCATTAATGGCTGAATCTCTTGGTTGGGCTGGAATTAACGAGGTTCCAATTGTAATTACTTTGTATCAACGAAGTGGACCCTCAACTGGTCTTCCAACTCGACATGGACAAGATGATTTACTTTTTGCAGTGCATGCAGGACATGGTGATTTTCCAAAAATTGTTTATGCGTCTGGTGATATTGAAGAAAGTTTCTATGATACTGGAAATTGTTTTAATTATGCAGATGTGTATCAAATTCCTGTTATACACATGATGGACAAATTTCTCTCAAGTTCCATAATCACATGTAAAAAATTTGATTCTCAAAAAATTTCAATTGATAGGGGTCTTTTATTAGATAAAGTAAATGGACAATACAAACGATTTGCTTTTACTGATGATGGAATTTCTCCACGTTCTAGATTGGGATTGGATAATGGTGTATTTTGGAATACTGGTGATGAGTCAGATGAATTTGGTCATATTACAGAAGATCCTGAACTTCGAATCAAAATGATGGATAAGAGAATGTCTCGATTAGATTTAGTGATAAAAAGAATTCCACAGATTGAACAGGTTATCTCCTTTGGAATTTATGATTATACTATAATTTCATGGGGTTCTACAAAAGGTCCAATCTTGGATGCTATTTCAATGCTTAAACGAGAGGGAATCAATATTGGTTTTATTCAAATTAAATTAATTCATCCTTTTCCAACTGAATATGTGAAATCTCTTCTAAAAGATACAAAAACAATCATTGACATTGAAGCAAACTATTCAGGACAATTAGGTAAAATCTTTAAGCAAAATATTACTCGTGACATAGATTATTTTATACTCAAATATACTGGAAGGGGTATGACTTGTACTGAAATTTATGATTCTTTAAAAAAGATAGTTGAAAATAAAGCAAACAAAAGAGAGGTTCTAAATCATGGCGCTTAAACTAGCTGATTACAAAACTGAAGTTCACAATGACTGGTGTCCTGGATGTGGTGACTTTGGAATAGTAAATGCATTACAAATGGCATTAGCTGAAATGGGAATAGAACGTGATAAAGCAACAATTTTTTCAGGTATTGGATGTTCTGGAAAGACTTCTCATTTTATCAACACATTTGGTGTCCATACATTACACGGAAGAGTTCTGACTTTTGCCCAGGGTGGAAAACTTGCAAATCCTGAGATGACTGTAATTGCAGTTGGTGGCGATGGTGATGGATTGGGAATAGGGGCTGGTCATTTTGTTGCAGCTGGTAGACGTAATGTTGACATGACTTACATTATATTTGATAATGGTGTGTACGGTTTAACCAAAGGGCAAGCCTCACCAACTTTAAGATTAGGTGAGAAAACAAAATCACTTCCATCACCAAATACAAATTACAATGTAAATCCTATAGGATTGGCAGTAGTAAGTGGTTTTACATTTGTTGCACGTGGTTATTCATACGATGTTAAACATTTGAAAGATTTGATAATAAAAGCAGTTAATCACAAAGGTCTATCTTTTCTTGATGTGTTACAACCATGTCCAACTTACAATGATATCAATACTAGAGATTGGTATGCCGGAATTGATTTAGCACAGGAATCTATGGACAGACATTCTAGAATCTATAAACTTGAAGATACTTCTTTTGATCCTATAGTGCATTATGATAGTGAGAAAGAAATTAATGAAAAAATATCTCAAGCCATGATGAAATCTCTTGAATGGGGAAATAAAATACCTACGGGTGTTTTTTACCAAAATGAAACAATTTCAGAATATTCAACTCGAATTACTGATAAAATTCCAAATTATCTTGAAAATCCTCCCGCAAAACAAAAGATTTCAGAAAACGGATTACCTACAACTGATGTTTCAGAAATTCTTGATTCTCTAAGAGTTTAGAGCAGTTTGAGCCTAATGAGTTATAGAGTAGTTTATTCTTAATTCATCTTACTGTTGAACATAAGTGAAGCAAATAAAATATTTAGAAAATCAATTATAACTGGTTTTTTTGAGCCACAATTGATAAATCTTGATTTTAAAAAATCAGCGATTAAACATCCTTCTATAAACGACGACGGCTTAATGCAATCGGATTTACTTCATATATTTTTTGATGTTGATACTGGGTCTGATTATCCTGATGGTGATGAATGGTTTATTGTTGAATTACTTTTTCCACACGATGTTAAAATTCCAGACACATTGAAAGGATCTGATTATTTTACAACTATATCTGTAGAAAATGGAAAAACATTTTGGCATCATCGTGAATTAATTCGATACAAATATGGTAAATCAAAAAAACTGGATGATGCTCTAGAATTTTTAGAATCAAAATACAAAGAATTACACAGTTTGCTTGAGCCCCTTCAAAAAGATCTTAATTAATTATATTCCAAGTGTCTCCTCTAAACATATATTTTTTATTTTCTGATTTCGCAGTATTAATACGCCATCTAACTGATTCTGGATCAAATTTATAAATTATTTCTACAATGTCCAAAGGTAATTTTTCTGGATTTAGGTGATATGGAAGTAATTCTAATACAAAATCAATTTTTTCAATCGCATTATCAAACCATAATTTATCTTGAACATCTAGCATAAAAATTATTTTTGGTTTTCCTGAAAAATTAATTACTATTTTCAAGGCATTTCCTGAACCTCTTCGTCTTTTCATTTCTTTGAAAACCGCTTTTATTTTTTCCCAATTTTTAAACTCTAGCCACCTAAAAAATTCTTCATTAAATGCTAATGGTATATCTAAATTTAAAAAACTTACAAAATCATCATCGTTTACTTCAATTTCCTCTTGAATAATCACAAATTTAGAATTCAAATATCCATAAATTACTTCAATTTCCCATGGTGATATTCCATAATATTGTAAGGAAATTTTTAGATTTACATTATTCACTAAATTGGAATTGTGAAAATTGTAATTAAATCTTCAAATTTACCAAAGTAAGCCTAGTTCTTCATCAAAATTAAAATTATAGAGTAAAAAATCATGTCTAATGAAAAAGGAATTTGTAGTAAGAAGTATCGATGCTGCACCTGATGGTGCACCATATGTTATTGTCTCCCTATCTTCCATTAAGGACCTTAAAGAAGGAACAACTAGTACTCCATCAGCATTTGGTGCCCCAAAAGTTATGGGATTTAGCAACATGAATGATATGATGAAGGATCTTAACAAAATGTTTTCTGGAATGGGTGGTGGAATGAATATGCAAAGTGGTGTAACCCAACTAAAACTTGAGATGCATGAATACAAAGAAATGGGATTATCTGTAGGCGATAAAGTCTATCTTGAATTAACTAAAGACGAAACTTTGGGCGTATAGTAATCTATTTTATTTTTTTAATTATTTTAAATGGTATTGAGAAATTTCCACAAGTAGAAAATACAAATGGTCCCAATTACAAATAACATTGGTTTCCATGCAAAAACTGGAATTCCAGGTGTGGCAAGCTTTACTTTATAATTATCAAAAATAACATTAACATTTTTTTTGATTTCATCATGCCATATTTTATAATCTACTTGGTATTTTTTCAATATTTCTTCTACTTCGTAAACTATTGGTGTTCTTTGTGATACTAGGTGTTGAAGATAATCTCTTGAAACTTCGACTTCTGCATGTATGCCAATTAATCCTTTTTTCAAATCTACCATTCGCACATGCATTTCCCAAGGTTTTTTTAATTTAAGATTCAAACCATTTCCGATTTGATTTGGTTGTTTATGTTCTAATTTTACTTTGGTAAATCCTTCCAAAGTAAAAATTTGCATTAATTCATCAAAACTTTTTTTAACTACAATGTGAAGTTGCTCTACTCCTTTACGATCTACTCTGATATCATGTTTTAAGCCATCTAGAAATGAAATTGTTTTGGGATATTTTGTCAGGTATTCCATAAACTCGTCTAAAAAAACCTCTATTTAAAGGAGAATTAATTAAAATTCTAATTATTTGTTGGATTTGTTAAACCTCTAACATACACACATTGATCTGGTGATATTGCAGTTTCAGTTGGATTTATTTTTCGATCTGTAAGTTTTGCACCTGAATCTCTAACAATTGCAAATGGTTTTGATTCTGCAGCCTCACCCATTTTGTGATTTGCTATGGTTGCAAGATTATCTACAACAGCTTGAAAAGTTACCTTTAAGGGATTTCCGTCAAGATCTTTTTCAGCTCTCATATCTAACACTGGTTCAATTCCCGCACATGATACTGCAACACCGGATGTTCCTATACGTGATGGCATTAATCTACTATCTACTAAAATAACTCCAATGTGAATTAAGAATTTTAAAAAAACTTTTCTTTTTATTTGTTCGGCAATTAGATATGGATTTTTTGGATACAGAATTAATTTTCCTTTTTTTGCATTTGATTTATCAATTCCTGCATTTGGAGCCATTATGTTGTCAGCTGAAGTAATTACAAAACCTGCAATTCCGCCAAAAATTTTATCTGATTCTCTCAAAATTATTTCTGCAATTTCAGCTTTCATTTGAAATTTTTTGGAAACCTCAATTCCTTCTTTTGATGCTTTGACATTTTCTATATTGATTAATCTTCCCTGAGAATTGGAAATGTATTTTGTTGATATTACTATGACATCCCCTTCTTGCAATTTTTCATTATTTTTATCTAATGTCTCTAGCAGTGCCTCAAAGACATCAAATACATCATCTTTCCTTTCCGAAAATAAGGACGATACAGTAAGGGCCATGCTAAGTAGTCACATTCTTTTCTTTTTTATTGTTCTGAAAAGCTTTTAATCTGATTAACTAGCTTTTTTGATTATGAATATAACTGAAAAGATACTCGCACGTGCTTCAGGAAGGGAAAAAGTATCTCCAGATGATGTTATTTTTGCAAATGTAGACAAGGTAATGATGCATGATGTGTCTGGTCCAGGTGTAATCAAAGTATTTGATAAATTAAAAAAACAAGGCATTAACGTCGATAAATTATGGGATCCAACAAAAGTCTGGGTCGCTGAAGATCACTTTGTTCCATCTCCTGATAAAGTCTCAGCTGAAAATATTGTAAAATTATCTAATTTCACAAAAAATTATGGTATTGAAAAACATTTCAAGTATGGTATGGGTCAATATGGAATTTGTCACACACTATCCCATGAAGAAGCACTGGTATTGCCTGGTGAAGTTTATGTTGGCGGTGATTCTCATACAAACACAACTGGAGCATTGGGATCATTTGCATGTGGATTGGGTCATACTGATGTAGCTTATGTTTTATTAAATGGTAAAATTTGGTTCAAGGTTCCACATGCATTATACTTTAAGCTAAATGGAAAACTTCCAGAACATGTAATGGCTAAAGATTTTATTTTGAAAATTATTGGTGACATAAGCACTGAGGGTGGAGCATACAAAACTATGCAATTTGGTGGTAGTGGAATAAATGAAATGTCAGTTGAAAGTAGATTGACGTTATGCAACATGACTACAGAAGCTGGGGCTAAAAATGGAATTGTAGAACCTGATCAAAAAGTCGTTGACTATCTGACAAGTCGAGGGGCTTCAAATATTTCATTAGTTCATGGAGATGATGATGCTGAATATGAAAAAATATATGAATACGAATCTTCAGAATTGGAACCAGTTGTAGCAAAACCATTTTCTCCAGAAAATATTGTGGTAGTTAGGGAAGCTCCATCTGTAGAATTGGACAAATCATACATTGGTTCTTGCACAGGTGCAAAATACGAAGATTTGGTAGCCGCAGCCACAATTCTAAAAGGAAGAACAGTCAAGATTAGAACTGAGATTTTACCTGCATCGATTTCTATTTACAAACGTGCAATGGAAAATGGATTGCTTAAAATATTTTTAGATGCTGGGGTTACTGTTGGACCTCCAACATGTGGAGCCTGCTGTGGTGCACACATGGGCGTTTTGGCAAAAGATGAAATTTGCATCAGTACCACAAATAGAAATTTTCCAGGAAGAATGGGTCATATTGACTCTCAAACATATCTTTCCTCACCGCTTGTAGCTGCAGCATCAGCAGTCACTGGTAAAATCACTGATCCAAGGGATTTGAAATGAAAGGTAACGTCATAAAATATGAAAGGGACAATATTGATACGGACGTGATTATACCTGGACAGTATCTCAAAGTACATGATTATGCTGAACTTGCATTGCATGCAATGGAAGGGCTTGATCCTGATTTTCATTCAAAGGTCAAAGAAGGCGATTTTATTTTATCTGGAAGAAATTTTGGTTGCGGTTCATCTCGTGAACATGCGCCAATCGCACTTTCACATTCTGGAATAAAAGCGGTACTTGCTCTTTCATTTGCAAGAATATTTTATAGAAATGCAGTAGATGGTGCATTCTTGTTACCAATTGAAATTGATTTTGATGCATATTCAAATATTTCTGATGGTGATGAACTTGATATTGATATTAAAACAAATGAAATCAAAAATCTAACAAAAAATAAAGTATACCAAATGAAACCTTTTTCTGATATTATTGGAAAAATAATTGAATCTGGCGGTTTATTCAAATACAAACCCGACTAGGATTAAAATGGGAAAAACACTTTTTGAAAAAATTTGGGACGCACATATTGTTGTTGAAAAAGAAAACAGCCCATCATTAATCTACATTGATAGACACCTTGTTCATGAAGTAACTTCGCCTCAAGCATTTGATGGACTCCGTATGAATAATAGATCTGTTAGGAGACCTGATCTTACAATTGCTACTATGGATCATAATGTTCCTACAAATAATCGAACTCTTCCAATACTGGATCAAACATCCGCAGTACAAATTCAAACTCTGGAAAAAAACTGTAAGGATTTTGGAATTAAATTATTTGATATTCATAGTAGTAATCAGGGAATCGTTCATGTTATTGGACCGCAATTAGGAATCACGTTACCTGGGAGTACAATTGTTTGTGGTGATAGTCACACTTCAACACATGGAGCTTTTGGTGCATTGGCATTTGGAATAGGGACAAGTGAAGTAGAACATGTTTTGGCATCTCAAACTCTCTGGCTGGAAAAACCTATGCCTTTTGAAATTAGAGTTGAAGGAAAAAGAAAAAATCCATATGCTGTCACTGCTAAAGATATCATATTATCTATAATCAAACATATCGGCACTTCAGGGGGTAATGGAACTGTCATTGAATACAGAGGTCAAGGAATCAGTGATCTATCAATGGAGCAAAGAATGACCATATGTAACATGTCTATTGAGGCAGGTGCACGTGCAGGTTTAATTGCATCTGATGAGAAAACATTTGAATATCTTCGAGGTAGGGAATACACTCCAAAAAATTATGAATCACTAGTTTCTTTATGGCGAGAAAATCTCAAAACTGATCATGATGCAAAATTTGCAAAAAGTTTTACTTTGCATATTGATGATATTGCACCTCAAGTAAGTTGGGGTACTAATCCTGGAATGACTTGTGATGTAACTGAATCAGTTCCATTTCCAGAAGATTACTCAAAAGGTGATCCTAATCAAAAGAAAGGTGCTGAAAAAGCACTTGAATATATGGCACTTACACCTGGAACTCCAATCACTGAAATAAAAATAGATAGAGTGTTTATTGGTTCATGCACAAATGCAAGATTGGAGGATTTAATTGAAGCATCCAAAGTTGTTAAAGGAAAGAAATTATCGCCACATGTCAGCGCAATGGTAGTTCCTGGTTCCCAGATGGTGAAAAAACAAGCTGAAGAATTGGGTCTTGATAAAATTTTTACAGATGCAAATTTTGAATGGAGAGATTCTGGATGTAGTATGTGTCTTGGAATGAATCCTGATATCTTATCTCCAGGTGAAAGATGTGCAAGTACTTCTAATAGAAATTTTGAAGGTAGACAGGGTACTGGTGGAAGAACTCATTTGGTAAGTCCCGTAATGGCAGCTGCCGCTGCTATTGCAGGACATTTTGTAGATGTTAGAGAAATGGATTTGAATTAAAATGAAGTCTTTTAAAACACTCAAAAGTATAATCACTCCTTTAGATAAAGTAAATGTAGATACTGATCAAATTGTCCCAAAACAATTTCTAAAACTAGTTCAGAAATCTGGATTTGGTAAATTTCTTTTTTATAATTGGAGATTTGGTGATGATGAACAAATTAAATCTGATTTTATATTAAATAATCCAAAATACAAAAACTCTGAGATTCTTGTTGCCGGTGATAATTTTGGTTGTGGTTCTAGTAGGGAACATGCTGTTTGGGCGTTAATGGATTATGGATTTTCTGTAATTATTGCTCCCTCTTTTGCTGATATTTTTTTCAGTAATTGCTTCAAAAATGGACTTTTACCTATAATTTTAAGCGAAAAAATTGTGGAAAAAATACAGCACGAAACAGGTGAAGTAGAAATAGATTTAGAGAATCAATTAATCAAAACTCCTTCTGAGCAAATTTCATTTGATATTGATTTACACAAGAAAACAATTCTTTTGAAAGGATTAGATGATATATCTCAAACATTACTTTATGAGAAAGAAATTTCTGAATTTGAAAAAAATTCTACAATCCCATCTGTTTTATAATTTTTTTAACTAAAATTTCATTTCTTTCTAAAATCATTGGAGATTCTACGTCTATCCATTCTCTATCATCTATATCAAAAGCGCTAATTTTTCCCTCTTTAGATAATTTTTCTAAAATGTCAAAAGATAGATTGATTTGTTTTTGTTTTGATTTGGATTTAATTTGTGTAATTATCTCTTTTCCTAAAATGTAAATTCCAAGACACTCTGATAATTCTAATTTGATAATTGGTTTTTCTTTGAATTCCTCAATTATTCCATTTTTTACTATGGCAAATCCTGTTTCTTCTTTTCTTTTTGTTCTAGTTGCAATACATGCACTACTGTTTTTTTCTTTGAACACTTTTCTCATTTTTACTAGATCTACAGCACATAGATTATCTGCAAACCATAAAACAAATTCTTTTTCTCCCTCAAGTTTATCTTTAATGTGTAAAAGATCTCCTGCGGTTCCACTTTGTGTATCTTGCACAAACGTAATTTTTTTTCCATTTTTTGAATCAATATAATAATTTTTAATTTGACCTCCCAATCCATTGTAATCTGAAATTATGATTATTTCTTTAATGAAATCAAATGAATTCAAATATTTTATGATGTAATCAATTAGTGGCATATTTTCTATTGGCGTCATAGCCTTTGGAAAATAATTTGTAAATGGTTTGCCTCTAGTTCCTTTGCCGCCAGCTAAAATTACAGCCTTCACAGTCTAACGGTATGATTTCTGTTTTCTTCTTCTTGCGCCCGGTCCACCAAATTTCTTTGGTTCCTTTCTTCGGGCATCTCCGCTAATCAGATACTTGTCAAAATCTGTAATTCTCTGTCTTAGATCTTCTCTAGTTGATTTTGGGAATGGATGATCTTTTGGATCTTTTTTTGATTTTGTCCAGCCTATTAGTGCTCTTGAAATACCTGTTGCAGTTGCACTGGCTTGTCCCATAAATCCGCCACCTCTTACTCTAACTGAAATATCTATTTTATCTCTTAATTCTCCAGTAATTTCTAAAGGTGCTAACATTACCTCTCGAGCTGTTTCCTGTGGAATCATTTCAATTGGTATGTTGTTTATTCTAACTTTGCCTTGTCCTTTTGTAATGTATACATGTGCACTAGATGTTTTTCTTGTTGCAAAATAAATTTCTGTTTTTGGTGTTGTCATTCTGTCCATCCTATTATTTTTGCAATATCTCCAACTGGCATATAGTTTGCAGATGATCTTGTAATTTTTGCTTGTTGAAATTGAATTTTTTCAAATGAACCTAATTCTTTGGGTGAACCAATGTATGTTCGTAATCTTTTGTGAGCTGCTAATCCTGATGGTTTCTTTCTTGGTAGCATTCCACGAATCATTTTTTTCATGATTGTATCTGGTCGTCTTGGGTGTACTGGACCATGTCTTGGATGAATGACACTGTTAACTTCTAAGAATCCTCTGTATTGACTAATTATGTTAGTTCTTGTTCCACTAAGCATAATTTTTTCACAATTTACAACTGAAACTCTATTTCCTTTTAATAATAATTTAGCAACATGTGATGATAATCTTCCTGCTATGTGATCAGTAGCATCTACAACAATTGGTTTGTCTGTTGATACAACATTTTCTAGACTAGCCAAGTAAAACGACTCCTTTACCTGTTGGATGTTTTTTTATCAAATCTGCAAAAGTGATTACTTTTCCGCCTTTCTCTAAAACTTTTGAGGCAGCTGTATTTGAAATTGAAAATGAGCAAAGTGTAATTTTGTGTTCTATATCTCCAGTTCCTAATACTTTGCCTGGAAATACTACGGTATCTGAATCCTTTGTTAATTGAGCTATTCGATTCAAATTGATATGACGTCTTGCAATGGATGGTTTTAATGCATATTCTGCCATTTTTGCCCAAATTGGAGCATCATTACTTGTTGATGCTTTCTTCAATTCTTTTGCCATGCGTATTACGACTTGGTTAGTCATGTGATTAAAACGATTTAAAACCCAAATATAATGTCTATGCTCGGCTTATTCTTTTAATTGACCGATTATTTCTTTAAATTCTGTTAATCTAGCACTAAGCTCATCTACACCTGCAATGATTATCTGCTCTGGTTTTAGTGCACCAGTTGATTCCACGGTAAGTATTCTTTCATCTTCTTTGTTAGTTTCAGTTAACACTGAAATATTTGCTGAATTCCATTTTGCATGTTCTGTTCCGCGACCAAGTCTTGCATAACATTCTATTTTGATTCTTTGTCCTGCTGCAAGCTGAATAATTGGAATTTTATTTGAAGTTGGTTTTACTGTTTCATCTTCAGAAGTTAGTTCATTTGATAAAATGGTTCTAGTTACGTCTGAATCCCCAGAATCTAAGACCAACATGACTTTGCAATTGGAGCAACCTGTTTCAGTTTTACAATCACATTTTGTTGGTTCATTAAATCTTGATAAATCCGTTCTTATTGGTATTAATCCAAGTCTATGTGCCAAACCTTCGTCAGGCAATATAGAAGTATTTTCAATGATATCTACTGTATCTATAGCAAATATTGGAATGCCGTTTAAACAAATACGTCTAAGTGCATTTGCATACTGTAAAGGAACCCCTTTTAGCTTGATTGATATTTTTTGATTATCCTTGTTAATTACCTCTAAAGAAGACAAATCTTGAAGAAATTTTTTAAAATCCACATAAAAATCTAGCTCGCTTTACGTATAGATAAATACCAAATTGGGATACAATATTTCAGAAATGACTGATGTGACTGTGGTTAGATATTCATATGAAGGGGAAAAATTTGAGATTTTGGTAAAACCTGACCCTGCGCTTGATTTTAAACTTGGCAAGAAAAAAGATATCTCGGCAATATTGGTTTCTGATGAAATCTATACTGATTCCAATAAAGGCACAAAGCCTTCATCTGAAAAGTTACTCAAAGCTTTCAAAACTGAAGATGTAAATGAGATTGCCCAAATAATGCTTACAAAAGGCGATCTCAATCTTACCACTGAACAAAGACGTAAAATGCTTGATGAAAAGAGAAAACAAATCGTTTCTTTTATTGCCAAGACATACGTTGATCCTAGAACCCATTTACCTCACCCTCCAATTAGAATTGAACAAGCACTAAAGGATGGAAGAATTACAATAGATCCACAAAAAAGTGTGGATGAACAAGTAAAAGATATTGTAGAAAATTTACGTTCCATAATCCCTATGAAATCTGAAATAATTGATCTTGAAATAATAATTCCTGCACAGTATGCATCTCAATCATATGCCGTTTTGAAATCTGTAGGAATTTTAAAAAAAGAAGATTGGCAAAATAATGGATCTTTAAAAGCAATACTTGAAATACCCGCTGGAGCAAGGCCAAACGTGATTGATAGACTGGGTTCTATAACAAAGGGTTCTGCTACAGTTGAGGTTATGAGGTAATGGAAAGTAAACGAAAATACGTCATACCTGGAGATGTAATCACGACAGGCCCTTACAGACCTGAACAAAATGTAATCCTTGACGGTGATAAAATTATTTCAACTGTAATAGGTATTTCAGAAATTTTTGAAGATTCAATTAAAGTAATACCGCTAACTGGAAAATATATTCCAAAAATAGATGATCTTGTAATTGGTAAGATAATTTCACACACATCACTATCCTGGGAACTGGATATCAATTCCTGTTATGTGGGATTTTTACCAGCGCAAGATGTTTTTGGTAGAGATTTCTCTGCACACGCTGATGAACTCTCTTCAAAATTAAAAACAGGCGATCTCGTTGCAGCCAGAATTGCTAATTTTGATAGAACTCGAGATCCTCTTGTTACAATATCTGATAGAGATCTTGGTAAAATTGACTCTGGGCACTTGGTCAAAATTTCTACTAGTAAAGTCCCACGTTTAATTGGAAAAAAAGGATCTATGATTCAAATAATTGAAATGGCTACTGGTGCTGCAATCACAATAGGTCAAAACGGTTGGGTAGTGGTTTCATGTGATACTCCCGAGGGATTATTAAAGGCTAAAAAAGCAATACAACTAGTCGATGAAAAGGCACATGTTGCCAATTTGACTGACCAAATAAAAGAAATGTTAGAATATAAAGGCGAATTGTAATGGGCGGAAGAGACTCAACCCTAGTTCTACTAGATGAAAATGGAATTCGTTGTGACGGCAGAAAAGTAGACGAACCAAGACGAATTATGATTAAAGCTGGCGGACTAAAAAACGCTGATGGATCTGCTTACATTGAATTTGGTGATAATAAAATTTTAGTTGGAGTATTTGGTCCACGTGATGTACATCCAAAACACATGTCAAATACGGATACTGGTATTTTACGAGTTAGATACCACATGGAACCATTCTCTGTAACTGAGAGAAAAAATCCTGCCCCATCTAGAAGAGAAATAGAAATTTCCAAAGTTATCAAAGAAGCATTAGAACCTGCAGTTATGTTGGAGAAATTCCCTAGAACTGCAGTTGATGTATTTATTGAAGTTCTTCAAGCTGATGGAGGAACTCGTTGTGCTGCATTATCTGCAGCCTCTGTAGCTCTTGCTGATGCCGGAATTCCAATGAGAGATATGGTTGCATCTTGTGCAGCAGGTAAAGCTGCAGACACAATTATTCTTGATGTTAATAATGAAGAAGATCAAGCAGGTCAAGCTGATATGCCAATTGGTTATATGCCAAGTCTTGAAAAAATTACTTTACTTCAATTAGATGGCGTTTTGACTCCTGCAGAATATAAAAAATGTGTGGAAACTGGAATTCATGGATGTAAAATTGTATATGAATTACAAAAGAAAGCATTGAATGATAAATATTTTGGAAACGGAGAAAAATAAATGGCATCTACAACTGTAATAGATGAATTAAAGAAATCTCAAATTATTGAATTATTAGAACAAGGAAAAAGAATTGATGGACGTTCACTAGATGAACACAGACCACTTGTTATTGAAATAAATGCAATTCCAAAGGCAAATGGTTCTGCCCGTGTAAGACTGGGTGAAACCGAAGTTATCTGTGGTGTTAAAATTCAACCAGATAGACCTTTTCCAGACATGGGTGATAAGGGTATTTTTATTTGCACAGCTGAATTATTACCACTTTCTCATCCAAGTGTAGAAACTGGACCTCCTGGACCAGATGTAATTGAATTAGCCAGAGTCGTTGATAGAGGTATTAGAGAAAGTCACATGATTGATCTCTCTAAACTAGTAATTTTAAAAAATAAATCAGTAATTGGTGTCTTTGCAGATAACGTTGTTGTAGATTATGATGGAAATTTGTTTGATGCATGTTCATATGCTGCAACAGCTGCCGTGCTTTCTTCAAAAACTCCTAAATGGGAAATGAAAGATGATGTGCCAACTTTAGTTGAAGGTGGTGAATCTACTCTTCCAACTAATACTATTCCAGTATCTGTCACAATGGGTAAAATTGGAAATTACATAATTGTTGATCCAAATGGCGATGAATGGAATAGCATGGATGCCAGAATCACAATAACTACTGATTCTAATGGAAATATTTGTGCATTACAAAAAGGAGGTTCAAATGGATTTTCATTTGAGGAGATTATCAAGTGTGGTGAATTATCTGTTAAAGTTGGTGCAACAATAAGAGAAAAGTTAAAACAAGCAACAAAGGGAGGAAAATAAAATGGCTAAACAAAAATCACTAAAAGGTTTAGGTGCACGTTACGGTATCAAAATTAGAAAACAATACGCAAAAATTCATTATCAATTAAAAGAAAAAAGAACTTGTCCTGAATGCGGTTCTCAACAATTTACTAGAGATGCAGTTGGCATTTGGTCTTGTAAGAAATGTGAGTACAAAGTTGCTGGAACGGCATATGATGTCAAACTTTAATGCAAAAATAACAGTTGACGCAAACGAAAAAACTAAAGCAATTTTTGATTCAATAAAAACTGATAATGATTTTTATCCAGATAATCCAACTAAAACAAATATTTCATTAAATAAAGAAATCATAATTTCTATAGATTCTGTACATCTATCACAATTACGTGCAAATTTAAATTCAACTTTGAGATTAATTCAGGCAAGCTATGATTCAATTGAATCGGTAAAGATATAATGAAATCTGAAATGTCTTACTAACATGTCATCTGCACAAATGCCTCCATGGCTTCAGGAGCAACTCATGAAAATGCAACAATCTCAACAAAATCTTGAATCTATCATGACACAAAAACAACATCTTGAAATGGAAAAACTTGAAACTGAAAAAGCACTTGAGGAATTAAAAAAAGCGGCAGATGAAGACAATGTTTACAAACATGCTGGTTCAATTTTGATAAAATCTACTAAACAAGAAGTAATTACTGAATTGGAGGAACGCAAAGAAATGGCAAAAACTCGTTCCGCTGTTCTTGAAAAACAGGAATCTAGAATTAAAGAGTCTTTAAAAGAGCAAGAAGCAAAAATCACCGAAATGATGAGAGGTCCGGCACCTAATAGTGCACAAATATCAAAAGCCCCACCATCTGATGATAATCCTAGAAAATAATCTACTAATTCAAAAAGATATTAACAAATTCATAAAATTATATTTGTGAAATTAGAAAATTTACGAATTATTGTGGATGAACGTGAACGCAAGAGTGGAATTCCTGATTTACTAAAATCAGTTGGCATTAATCTTGAAATGAAAACATTACCAATAGGTGATTACATTGTAGCGCCTGAAACGGTTGTAGAGCGAAAAAGTATTCGTGATTTACTTTCTTCGATTTTTGATGGCAGGCTTTATGATCAATGTACTAGACTAAAAGAAAACTTTCAATTTCCAATAGTGGTCATTGAAGGAAATGTAGATGAAATTGAGGAAATTACTGACAATCCTATGATTTTTTATGGTGCTCTTTCCAAAGTTGTATCTGAATTTAAAATTCCACTAATTCCAACTCCAAATGCATCGCATACTGCAAAATTACTTGTTTCGCTTTGTTCTCAAAATGAATCCATACAAGGTCCTTATCTTAAAAAAATAAAAAAATCAAATGATTTAGAGAAACAACAATTATCTACTCTTTGCAGTTTGCCTGGAATCGGTGAAAAATTTGCTGTTAGGATGCTTGAAAAATTTGGTACTCCAATCAAAGTTTTTACTGCAACAATTTCTGAA
>Ga0049084_10000203_pt1 | contig 22793 bp, 21 predicted proteins | sample GreLakmeON33MSRF_FD_66720 | JGI IMG/M metagenome (GOLD analysis project Ga0049084, IMG submission 66720) | Freshwater lentic microbial communities from great Laurentian Lakes, MI, USA - Great Lakes metaG ON33MSRF | ecosystem: Environmental > Aquatic > Freshwater > Lake | place: Great Lakes... | reverse complement strand
TTCCGCTCGTGTTCCGGCGTGCCATTTATCTTTACGCCACGGCGGCGCTGGCCGGCGGAACCACGCTCGCGATGCTGCAACGTTTTTACCCCGACGCACCCGGCAACATGGTGGCAAGTGTGATCGTCACGCTGGCCCTGCGGCTGGCCGGCATCCGCTGGAAACTCGCGCTGCCCTTGTTCCAAACCCGGGAAGGCAAATGAACGCTCGGAACGCAAAGAGTGCCCGGTTTGAAAATATTTCCTCTGTGCACTTTGCGTTCTCTCGCGGCTAAAATATTCTCTCCACATGAACGAACGCATCGCCCGGTTTGAAAAATTGCTCGAACAGTTTCCCGACAACGAGATGGCCCGATTCAGTCTCGGCAAGGCGCTGTTCGATGAAAGCGAATTTGCCCGCGCCAAGGAACAGCTCGCACAGGCGCTGGCGGTGAAGCCCGACTGGATGGTCGTGCAAATTCTGATTGGCAAATGCGATTTGTCACTGGGCGATCTGGCGGCGGCGAAAGCAGCCTTTCAACGCGCGTTGCAACTGGCGATGGAACAGCATCACGAGGGACCGCTGGCGGAGATGGAGCAGACGCTGGCGGAGATGGGGTAGAACCAAATTCCTCGGAAGATCGGAAAACTCCGCTCTCCCCAGGGCCGGTTCATGGGGAGGGCGGACGTGATTCTCCCGGCCGTTGCCGCCCCATCTGTTCCTCCGAAGCCGGCGGAAGTCCGGAGCCTCCTCAAGCCGGCTGCTGCTTTTCCACCGCCAGCCCGCCCTTGCGTCCGCCCGCGAACTGAATCACCTCGTTCACGCTCCCGCGCCGGTAGCCCTGCAAATCTAGCGTGACGTGCGCGTAGCCGATCTTTTTCAAAGCCTCCGCCACCCGCTGAAAGTTTTCGACCGCCAAAAACTTCGGCAGCTCCCCGACCCCGATTTCGATGCGGGCCAGCGCGGCTGAATTCCCCTCTTCATTCCGCACTCCCCGTTCCGCGCTCCGCATTTCATGATGCCTCACCCGCACGTCGTGCAGCCCCAGATCGCGCAACACATACTCCGCCTCCTCGATCATCCGCAGCTTCTCCGGCGTGACCGGCTCGCCGTAGGGAATGCGCGAACTCAGACAGGCCATCTGCGGCTTGTCGGCGGTGGGCAGGCCGAGTTGCGCGGACAACTCGCGAATCTCCCGCTTCGTCAGACCTGCCTCCTTGAGCGGCGCGCGCACTTGAAATTCCGCCGCGGCCTTTGCGCCGGGACGGTGATCACCCACGTCGCTGGCGTTCTCGCCATAGGCGATGACCGCGAATCCCTCGGCGCGGGCGAGCGGCGCCAGTTCGGTGAACAGCTCGTGCTTGCAGAAATAACAACGGTTGTTTGGATTCTCCAGGTAGGCGGGATTCTCGAACTCCGCCGTGCGGACGACGCGCACGGGAATGGCGAACTGCGCCGCGATCTCCAGCGCCTCGCGCAGTTCGCGGCGGGGCAGGCTCGGTGAATCGGCGATGACCGCGAGTGATTTCTCGCCCAGCACATCGCGGGCAACCCGCGCGAGAAAAACAGAATCGACCCCGCCCGAATAGGCGACGAGGCAGGAGCCGTAGGAACGGAGCAATGCGCGCAATGTTTCCAGTTTGTCCACGGCGGGAACGTGCCATCCGGCGCCGGGCTTGTCGAGGCTTCGGAGTTTTTCGGAGTTTTGGAGTGCGGTGGCAAGTCGGACGCGGCACCGCTTTGGGAGACGGGCGTCTTCGTTGGAGTTCAACCTTTAGGTTGTCCCCGGCCGGACACGCTAAAGCGTGAACTCCAACTTATGAAAGTGCCGTCGCGTCCGACTTGCCACCGCACTCCAAAACGGCGCTCAGTATTCTTCGCTCATCTGCTTGTCCCCGTGTTCGGGATTGGGGATGAGCTTGCGGTTCTTGGAGTCCACCACGAAGTCGAGAGACGCGAGGAGAATCTGGCCGAGCCGGTTTGGCAAATTCGCACCGACGTCCACCACGTTGAAATTTCCGTAGCGTCCCTGCACTTCCAACCGCACGAACTCATAGACAGAGCGGCGGGCGGGGCCGTTGGCGGTTTGGGAGATCAAGGCGTCCATCTTTTTTACAGTCCCAGCGCGCGAATGACGCTGCGCTTGAGATAAAGGCGAGTGGCCCCGGTATCGACCAGTGCCTCGACTTCCACCACGCGGGGCTTGGCTTTGGAAAGTTTGCGATGCTGCACACCCAGGTCGATCAGATTGGTCAGTTTAATTTTGACGATGACTTTTCCAATGCGCGGAATATGCGCGGCGGCGATGCTGGCAAGGGCGCGTTCGCTCGGACGAGTCAACCGGAGGGGTTTTCCCCACGCGATTTTCCATCTTTGGTTTGACGCAAAGGCGCGGAAGGCGGCGCGGGCAGTCCCCTGCCCGCCGCGTGCGTGCTGAATTGCATGACCGCCGTGAACCACCCGACGGCGCGCGCGGAGCGACGCGCCCCACCTCGCGCGCGAACATCCAAGGCCGAACCAGTGAGCACGACCGTCATTGGGTGTTCGCTGTTGGATGCTCGGTGTTTTGGCTGCTTCTTTTCGGCTTCGCGTCTTTGCGCCTGCGCGTTAAATCCGCCGCAATCACCCCGGTCACTTCTCCAGTCGCAGGATGAACTGGTAAACATGCGTCGGCCCGCCCTTGTCCTGCGCGTCGAAGAGGCTCAGAAAATAAACGCCGTCGGTAGGAAGTTTGAAACGCAGTTCCGGGTCGGCCCCGGCCGGGCTGTCGTCGTTGCCGGCTAGGACGTGGCCGGTCACGTCGTAGAGCATGAGTGATGCGTCCAGCAGGGAACCAAGCCGGGCCGCCTGCACCTCGGCGATGATGGTCTGCCCGGCCTGCCCGCTGAAACGAAACACATCCACGTCATTCGCCTCGGAAATCGCGCCGAGCAGGGGCCGGGAGAATGAAATGTCCTGCGGTTGCCGGAAACCACCGTTCGGCTCCTTCTCTTTCCCGATCGTTCCCGGCGCGTAGACGAGCAGCAGATTGGTCTGCGTAGTCCCGCCGTCGGGCATGACGACGACGAAGGGCGTCGGGCCGGCGGTCGCTTCCGGCGGGAGGAGCAATTGCACTTCCAGTTGCGTGTCGCCGACTTTTTTCGCGTCGGCCTCCTTGGGGATGTCGATTTTTTTCGCCGAGATGATCTTCGCATCCGGGCCGGTCTTGAGGCCGGGGAAACGCAGCGCGGTGGCGTTGGTCAGGTTGATGCCGCGAATCTTGATCGTGTTCGACGTGCCCGCCTCGACGCCAAGGGGCACGACCACGACCACGCGGGGCGGCTCCTTTTTAGGTTCCTCCTTTTTGTCCTCGGCGCGGAGGGAAGCGGCGAGGCAGAGCAGGAGAACGAGTGCGATCAGCCAGCGCCGCAGGGTGACTGGCCGGTAAAATTTTCCGGTGATGTGCACGGCGCGGCCGGTCATTTCTCAGTTTTCACCGAGGATTTGCCGCCCTTCTTTCCGCCCGCCGTGAGAATCGTGCCGGAGAGCACGCCGACGGCGAAGAAGGCGAAATACATGAGGGCGGCGGGCTGCTCGATCTTTTGCTTGAGGAGCGGCGGCAGGGTGAAGGAGATCGACTGCCGGTTGTTCATGCCCATCAGCACGAGCAGGAGCAGAACGACGATCAGAAACAATGTTTTCAACAGGAGCTTGACGTTCATAAATGAAATCCGGCCGCACGATAGAAAACAGGCGCGCTGGCGTCAACGCATTGCACGGCCCAGCCGCATCGTGATTTGAGTGGAGCGCGGCAGCGTCCCACGCCGTGCGGGATCAGCCGCCGCACGCTCGCACACCCTGACACTTTGAAATTTCCCAGAACCTGCCCCTGCTTCATGTGCTGCGGTTGGTCGGGGACGACCCAACCGCGCTCCCGCCCACTTTGAATCTTGAACTTTTGCACCCCACCCCGTAGCTTCACGAGATGAGCATTGCCACACGCACCGGCGACGACGGCACCAGCGGCCTGATGTACAACCGCCGCGTCCCCAAGACGCATCCGCGCATCGAGGCCTGCGGCACGGTGGACGAGTTGAACGCCGCGCTGGGCCTGGCCCGCGCCACGGCGGAGGAGGATGAGTTGCGCAGCCATTTGCTCGCGATCCAGCTAGACCTGGTGGACTTGATGGGCGAGGTGGCGACCGAGGGCGCGGACCTGGCGCGCTACGCGAAGGACGGTTTCAAAGTGGTGACGCCGGACCTGACCGCCAAACTCGACGCGCTGGTGCGGGAGATCGAATCACAAAATATTTCCTTCCGCGGCTGGGCTACGCCGGGCGCGACCGTGAACGCCGCCGCGCTCGACCTGGCCCGCGTCGCCTGCCGGCGTGCCGAGCGGCGCATCTGCGCCTTGCGCGAGTCGGGGTTGGTGGAGAACGGCCAGATCGGCATCTACCTCAACCGCCTCTCGGACACGCTCTGGCTGCTGGCCCGCCGGGCGGAGACACGGGCGGCCATGCCGCCGGGCGAGCGGGTAGAGGCAGCCTCACTATGAACAGAACAGTCACCCCCCTGTGGCTGCTCGCCGTCGTCGTTCTCCTCGGCGGCGGCTGCAAACACAAATCTATTTGGCAAGTCTATGATGAGAAACGGGAGATCGCCCGGCTGGCTGCCTGTATGGATCAGGACTGGGACCGGACCTACCCGGACATCACCCCGGCCAGCGCGGGGCTGTTGGAAATTGGCGAGCCAGCCCTGCCCACGCTGCTCCCGATGATGCTCGACGAACGGGACATGGTCCGGCGGCGCGCGCAGTACGCCATCATCCAGATCACGGCGAGAAGCACCGGCCGGTATGCCGTCAAGAACCAGGCGGAAGACATCGCCGCCGCCGCGCGGTTCAAGGAACTGATGGCGGAACTGGGCAACCTCCAGTGGGACGCGCCCAGGGAAGCCCGGGCCGCCGCCGTCGTGAAATGGAAAAACTGGCTGGCCAGCCGGCCACGCGCCACGGAGCCGAAGAAACCAGCCGTTCGCTGACCGGCGGAACCTGGCCTGCGTTTCACCCCGAAGCACCGTCGGGCGCGGTCGCTCCGTTCGGTTTGCACCCGGCTACAGTTGCGAACGGAACAGACGGGTGAACCGGCCCCACAATTTTTTGCAGAAGGAACGGTTGCGCCATTCCTCCAGGGTGACCGGCCGCGACTGCGTTTTGTCCGCCTCGAAAATTTTTACCTGCCCGGCCGCGAACGCGGCCGAGGACACGTTCAAGTTCGCCTCGTCATTCAGGCGGAAGGAACGGCTGTCGAAATTCGCCGACCCCACCGAGACCCAGAGATCATCGACGATCATCACCTTGCAGTGATACATCGTGGGCTGGTACTCGTAAATTTTCGCGCCCGCCTTGAGCAGTTCGCCCCAGCGGTCACGCGAGGCGTGGAGAACCAGTTCGGCGTCATTGTGGCGGCCGGGCAGGATGACTTCGACGTTCACGCCCCGCTGGCAGGCATCCAGCAGTGCCTGCATGGTCAGGCCACCGGGCACGAAGTAGGGCGAAGAAAGCCGGATGTTTTTTCGGGCCGCCGCGATGGAAAGCAGATACATGAGGCGCACGCTCTCCACGCCGTCGCGGGGCGAACTAATAAAGACCTGCGCAAGATCGGTGCCAGCGGGCTTCAGTTCCGGGAAATACTCATCGCCATGCAGCACGGCGCCGCGGGTCTTCATCCAGTTGTCCATGAACGCCGCCTGCATCTGGCCGACGGCGGGGCCTTCGAGCTGGAAGGCCGTGTCGCGCCAATGCTCCTTGGAATCGGCGTTGCCCTGCCAAATGTCCGCCACGCCCATCCCGCCGGTGAAGCCTACGCGGCCATCGACGATGAGCAGCTTGCGATGATCCCGGTGGTTGATGCGAAAGAACCGGCTCCACCCCAGCGGATGATATTTCTCCACCTCGATGCCCGCCGCCCGCATCCGGTCGAGATCGCCGCGGTCGATGCGCCCCGAACCGAACCAGTCGAGCAGCACATGAATCTTCACCCCGGCCTTCGCCCGCTCTATCATCGCATCGGTGAACTGGTCCCCGATGTCGCCGGACCAATAGATGTAGCTCTCGAAGGTGATCGTCTTCTGCGCGCCGCGAATGGCCGTCAGCATGCCGGGAAAAAACTGGTCGCCATTGACCAGCGCCGTGACGCGGTTGCTCTCGACGATGCCGGGACCGAGCAACTGCCCCATCGACCGGCGGAACTGCGGATCGTGGACGCCGTACTGCGAATCGATCCGGTAGCTGATGGGGTTGGAGTGAAAGCCGGTGCAGCCGGTCAGGGCGAGCACGGGCGCGAGCCAGAGGAGGCCGAGGCGCGCGCATCGCTTCACGAATGATCCGGCGTCCCCCGCCCGCCCGTCTATGGCCGCAAACATTTTCACCAGCCCGGAGTGTGGCCGAGAGAGCGCCGGCTTGGCAAATCTTTGCGGGACGTTTTCGCCGATGCAGCCGGTCGAAACGTCCGGCGCGATTTTTTGTCCGGACAAAGCGAAACAGCACTTGTCGCCGGCTGCTGGCCAAGACATTTCTGCGCGAGCACAGCGATTACTCGCGCTGGAAGCCGCTCGGCAATTCCGAACTGATCCGCCATGACGATCGCCCCTACCTCATCGCCAACGGCACGATGAATTATCGCAAGCCCGGCAGTTTCGACATCACACAGAAATGTTTCGAGATGACCAAGGATTATTCCGGCACGCGCTCACTCCGCTACGTGACGGCAACGGACCTGGCGGCGCATGACAAGGCCATCCGCATCCGCGATTCCATCGCCATCTCGGGCGCGGCGGTGGCGGTGCATGTGCCGGGCCTCGGCTCGGAAGTGGCCGGGTTCGGCCTCAGCCGTGAGATCGCCAACTATGTGGACGGCGAGGCCAGCGCGCCGAAATCAGGCATGCCGGAGGCCAAATGGCTCGATGTGCCGGACGGCGGACACTACAACAACCTAGGCATGGAGTCGCTGTTCAATCGGGTTGCGGCTACATCATCGTGGTGGACGCGGAACACGACTCGGAAAACAAAACCCGCTCGCGCTCGAACCAGTCCTATCACGGACTGAAAACCCTCCTGCAACGCCACCACATCAAGCAGCCGGACATCGATGTCGATGCGCTGGACCGGGCTAACGAGGCGGTGCATGTCATCTCCGGCCACGCGAAGGTGCCGGACATTCTCTATGTGAAGCTCAAGTCCCTGGCCGCCTTCGACAAAGTGGCCGCGAAGCAGCGCTACAATAAGCCGGGCTTTTTCAAGCGTGTGTTCGGGGGGCGGTGACTTCACCTTCGATCCGCAGTTCAGCACGGCCATGCTCGACTACAGCTTTGCCAAACACCGGAACTTGACCGAGCTGGGCGTCTGCAGAACGCCCCGCCTTCCAGCAGTTCGCCAACCGGGCGCGGTGATGCCGCGTCCGGGGACAGGCGCGTTCCGATTCATGGAAAGAATTTCTCTGCGCCTGCGCCACTTCTTCTGAATAGCACCACACATCGTCGCGTCAACTTTCGCCACATCCGCGCTTTACAGAGAAGCCGCATGCTGAAATTGTCCCGAGTTCTCACGGGCAGAAACTGTCAGTGGCCGAAACCGTTTTGAAATGTATGAAATCAGAAATCGAAGATCTCAATAAACAAATCATGGCGATGCACCCGTTGCTCACGGGCATCAAAAGTGAAATGGCCAAGGCCATCGTCGGCCAGCAATACCTCGTGGACCGCCTGCTGATCGGCCTCCTCGCCAACGGCCACGTCCTCCTCGAAGGCGTCCCCGGCCTGGCCAAGACCGCCGCCGTGAGCGCGCTGGCCCAGTGCATCTCCACCAAGTTTCAGCGCATCCAGTTCACACCCGACCTCCTGCCCAGCGATCTGCTCGGCAACCTGATCTATAATCCGCGCGACGGCACCTACACCACCAAGAAAGGCCCCATCTTCGCCAACCTCATCCTCGCCGACGAAATCAACCGCGCCCCCGCCAAGGTGCAGTCCGCCCTGCTCGAATCGATGCAGGAACGGCAGGTCACCATCGGTGACGAGACCTTTCCGCTGCCCAAGCCGTTCCTTGTGCTCGCCACCATGAACCCCATCGAACAGGAGGGCACCTACTCGCTGCCCGAGGCGCAGGTGGACCGCTTCATGTTGAAGGTCGTGGTCGGCTATCCGAATGAGGCGGAGGAAAAACAGATTCTGCACCTGTGTGCTCATACCAGCGTGCGCGCCCCGCTCAAAGCGGTCATCACGCCGGAAAAAATTCTCGAGATGCGCCAACTCGTCGATCAGGTGCATGTCGATGACCAGATTTCCAACTACATCGTGAAGCTCGTCTTCGCCACCCGCGAGCCGAAACGCCTCGCGCCCGCGATGGACGGCAAAATCCGCTTCGGCGGCTCGCCCCGCGCCACGATCAACCTCACCCTTGCCGGCAAAGCCTGCGCGTTTCTCAACGGACGCGGGTACGTCACGCCCCAGGACATCAAGTCCATCGCCATGGACGTGCTGCGCCACCGCATCATCACCACCTTCGAGGCCGAGGCCGACGATGTGACCAGCGAGCACATCGTGAAGCATCTGCTGGACAACGTGGCGGTGCCCTAGCCGGGAAATTTCAAACCACACCGTCCGCATGACGAAAGAAACCTCCATGAACCAAGCCCTCCCTCCGCTTCGCGCGCCGTGGTTCCCGGCGGGCCTTTGGGATTTTGGCTGGCGTCATGCCCACGTCCCCCGCCCTCCGTCCTCCGTCCTCCGTCTTTCCCGCGCATGATCCCCAAGGAGTGGCTCAAAAAAATCCGGCACATCGAGATGCGGACCATCCGCCTCGTCGAGGACCTGATGGCCGGCGAGTACCACTCCGTTTTCAAGGGGCGCGGCATGGATTTCGACGAGGTGCGCCAGTACCAGCCCGGCGACGAGGTGCGCCGCATGGACTGGAACGTCACCGCGCGCACCGGCATCCCGCACATCAAGAAATACGTCGAGGAACGCGAGATGACCGTGATGCTCCTCGTCGATGCCAGCGCCTCCGGCGTCACCGGCTCCGTCAACCAGAGCAAGCGCGAGCTGGCCGCCGAGATCGCCGCCGTCTTCGCCTTCAGCGCCGTCCACAACAACGACAAGGTGGGCCTGCTCCTGTTCACCGACCGCGACGAAAAATACGTCCGGCCCGGCAAGGGCCGTTCCCACGTTCTGCGCATCATCAGCGACGTGCTCACCTACCAGCCCAAACGCCGCGGCACCAGCCTGACGGCCGCGCTCAACCACGTCAGCCACGCCCTCTCACGCCGAGCCGTCATCTTCGTCATCTCGGATTTCATGGACGAGGACTTCGACCGCGCGCTCAAGATCGTCGGGCGCAAGCACGATTTGATCGCGATCCCGCTCCACGACGCCAGCGAACGGGAGTTGCCAAACGTGGGCCGGATCGTCTTCGAGGATGCGGAAACCGGCGAGATCGTCGAACTCAACACCACCGACGCGCGCACCCGGAAATTGTTTGCCGAGAAGGCGGCCAGCCAGTTGGAAGGGCAGCGGCGGACGCTGCGCCGGGCCGGCATCGACACCATCGAGCTGCAGACCGACCAGCCGTATCTGAAGGCGCTGACCAAGTTTTTCAAGACCCGCTACCACCGGCTGCACCCATGAACGAAAAGCCGCTTGAACTGATTGACGACCTGCGCCTGCTGAACGCGCCCATCTCACTGTTCGTGCTCATGATCATCGCGCTCGGGGTGGCCGTGCTCGCCGTGGGGGTGCTGATGCTCTGGCGCCGACGCCAGGCGCAGCTCCGGCAGCAGCCGTCGCAACGCGCGGCCGCGGCCGCCCTCGAGGACGCACTCGCCCTGCTCGAGGCGGCCCGCCGCCTCATCAAGCCCGGCAATTCCAAACCGTATGGCGTCGAGGTCTCGGGCATCGTGCGCCGCTACATCGAGGTGCGCTTCGACATCTACGCGCCGCGCCGCTCGACCGAGGAATTTCTCGCCGAGACGCAAGTATCGCCGAAGCTCGAGCCGAACCACCGGAAGCTGCTGGCGAATTTTCTCGGCTGTTGCGACCTGTTCAAGTTCGCCCGCACGCACGCCGAGCCAGCGGAGTTGACGGCGCTGCATGACGCCGCCGTGCGCTTTGTGACTGACACACGCCTCATCCCGTCGGCCACGCCGGCGGCGGCTCCGACCACACCACTCACCGCCCAGGCAAAGGAGGCCGCATGAACGATCTTTTGGCCCTGCTGCAAACGTTTCGGTTCGCGCACTGGTGGTGGCTGCCGCTCATTTTGCTGATCCCGCTGTGGGCTTGGCTGCGCGGGAAGTTTGCGCCGATCGCCGCCGTGCAGTTTTCCTCGAGCAAGCTGCTCCAGGCGGCGAGCCGCAAGCCGCGTTTCGGCCGGGGCGCCATTCTGCTGACGCTCCGCCTGGTCGCGCTGCTGCTGCTGCTGCTGGCGATCGCCCGTCCGCAGGTGGAAAAGGGGCTGTCCGACGACGACGCGAAAGGGATCAACATCATGATGGTGCTGGATTTTTCCGGCACGATGAAGCAAAAGGATTTCCTCCTGGACAACAAAAAAGTCCCGCGCTTCGAGGCGCTGATCAAAGTGATCGGCGACTTCATCAAAGACCGGCCGCGCGACCGCATCGGCGTGGTGAAATTTGATGCCGACGCGTTTCTGGTCAGCCCGCTGACCCTGGATCATGACTGGCTGGTCAAACGGTTGAAGGAGGAGAAGCCCGGCTCCGGCACCGCTCCAGGCTCTGGCCTGCTGATCGCCGCCGAGCATCTGCTGCCGGCCACCAACCAGACCAAGATCTGCATCCTGGTCAGCGACGCCGAACAGGTGAACCGCGGCCCGCCGCCGGCGGATGTCGCCCGCGCCATCGCCCTGCTCGACATCAAGGTGCATTTCATCCAGATCGTCGATTTCAAGGACATGGGAACGTTGAACCGGGAAAACAATGAGATGGCTCAAATACCGAAACTGACGGGCGGCCAACTCTTCCAAGTGGCGGACACCGCCGGACTGAAGAGCGTTTACAAGCAGATCGATCTGCTCGAGAAGGCGGACTTCAAGGAAAACAAACAGAAAAATTACCGTGAATTGATGGTGTGGTTCTGCGTGCCGGCGCTGCTGCTGGTGCTGGGGGAACTGCTCCTGACCAACACCCTCTGGAGGCGGCTGCCATGAAATTCGCCGAGATCTTCTGGCTGCTGGCCATCGTTGTCCTCGTGCCGGCCTGCCTGCTCCTGCTCAGTTGGTCCGCCCGGCGCAAGCGGGCCAGCCTCGACCGGGTGGTCGCGCCCCGCCTGCACGAGCAGTTGCTGCGCTCGGTCGATTACACGAAGCGGCGGCTGAAGGCGGTGCTGCTCGTCGCCGCGCTCGTGCTGCTGATTGTCGCGCTGGCCCGCCCGCTCCTGGGCTTCCGCGAAATCAAAATCGAAAAGCCCGGCGTCGATGTGATCATCGCGCTCGACATCTCGCGCAGCATGCTGGCCGAGGACTCGTTCTGGAAAGAGGCCAAAACGAACCGCCTGGCCGCCGCCAAGCTTGGGATCGACCGGATGATTGATCGGTTGACCGGCGACCGCGTGGGCCTGATGATTTTCGCTGGCGAACCGTTTCTGATGGCGCCCGTCACCACCGACCACAACTCCATCCAGCGCACCCTCACCGCCGTGACTCCCTCGGCCATCTCCAAACCGGGCAGCGACATCGCGGCGGCCATCAAGCTGGCGTTGAAATCGTTCGACGAAAAACAGGAGTTCGGCAAGGCCATCGTCATTCTCAGCGACGGCGAAGAGTTGCAGGGGGATGCGATCACCGCCGCCCGCGAGGCCGGCACGAAGGGTGTGGGCGTCTTCACCGTCGGCATCGGCAGCACGACCGGTGCAAAAATTCCGGACCGCGCGCCGAATCAACCCAAGTATTACCGGTTCGGCCCGAACGGCGTGAGACTGCCGGAGAACACGCCGAGCCAGCCGAAGTTTTTGAAGAACGAATTCGGCACCGAGGTGGTCTCGCGCCTGAACGAACGCGTGCTCCAGCAGGTCGCGGTGTCCGGCCGGGGATTTTACACGGCGCTCGGCCTCCAGGGCGAGGGACTGCTGGACGTGAGCGACCGCGGCCTGCGCCCGCTGGCCAAGGGCACACAGATCCGCCAGTCCAAGGACCGCGAGGAATACTTCCAGATCCCACTGGCCATCTGCCTGGTTTTTTTCTTTTGGGAATTGCTTGTGAACGAGCGCAGAAAAGTGTAATCAGCCCATGCCTATGAAGACCACGATTGTCGCCGCCCTCGCGCTGCTGGCCGTGTCCGTCCCGGCCGCCGACCTGCGCGAAGCCCAGAAACTCATCAAGGAAAACCAGCCCGCCAAAGCCGGCGAGTTGCTCCGCGCCCTGAGTGCGAAGAAACCGAACGACCCCTGGCTGGTCTATGACACCGCCGTGGCCGCCTACGCCGCGAAGGACTACGAGACGGCCGACAAGGTCTGGGCGCAGCTTGCCACCACCAAACTGCCCGGAAAATTGCGCGACGAAGTCTGGGCGCAGATCGGCAACGTCTCCTTCCGCAGAGGCGAACTGGTCGAAGAGGCCACCCCCGAACAGGCCCTGCCGAAATGGGAGCAGAGCCTCGAAGCCTACCGGGTTGCCCTGTCCACGAGTCCCCGAGACAAGGAAGTGCTCCACAACAAGAAGGTCGTCGAACTGAAGCTCGCGCGGCTCCACCAGAAGCTGGCCAAGAAACTTCTCGCCGAGCATCACGAGGAAAAGCAGGCGCCGCTCGAAAAACAGATCGAGAAACTCCAGGCCGCCCTCGACCACCAGGAAACGGCCCAAAAACTCGACCCCAAGAACGAGGAGCTGAAGAAGGAGACCCAGGAAACCAAGAAGGAGCTGTCGGACAAATTTCAGGAAAAGGCGGAGAAGGAGGAGAAGAAGGCCGACCCCGTGCTGGAAAAGGCCGACGCCAACAAATACGAACAGAAGAAGGCCGAGGAGGAACTGCAAAAGGCCCTGGCTGATTTCAAGGAAGCGAAAGAGCAGAACAAGGAAAACAAGGAAGCCAAGGAAGGCGAGAAGCGCGTCGAGGAAAAACTCGCCAAACTGCTCACCAAGGAAGCCCAGGAACTGCAAAAGGAAGGCGAGCAGCAGGCCCAGAACAACCCCGAGCAGGCCCAGGAGAAACTGGAAAAGGCGCTCGACAAATTTCAAGAAGCACAGGAGCACGACCCCAAATCCGAAGAGGCCAAGACCGGTGAAGAGGAAGTGAAAAAGGCCTTGGAAGATTTGCACATTCAGGAAGGGGACAAGAAGGCCGAAGCCGGTGAACAAAACGCCGAAAACAAGCCCGCCCAGGCCGCCGAGGAAAAGCTCGAGGCTCTACAGCACTTCGAGGAGGCCTTGGCGATCAACCCTGAAAATCAGGAGGCCAAAGACAAGGCCGAGGCGGTCGAGAAGGGTCTCGGGCCGTTGCTGGACGCCCTCGGCAAGAGCGAGCAGGCCAAGGCCGAGAAGGCTGAGGGGCAGTCCCCGGAAAAGGCCATCGGCCATTTGGAAAAGGCCGCCGCCAGCTTCGGGAAGGCCGAGGCGCTGAATCCGAGCGACCAGGAGGCCCAGGAAGGCGCGGAGAAGGCGCAGGAAGGCCTCGCCCGGTTGCGGGCCGAGATGGCCAAGAAAGCCGAGCAGCAGAAAAAATCCCAGGCCAAAATGGAGCCCAAGAATCCCCAGAGTTTCAGCGCCCTGCTCGCCGAAGTGAAGGATGACGACAAGCAGAAGGAATTCGAAGCCCAGCGCCGCCAGCAGCCGGAGAAATACAATCCGGAAGACAACAAGAACTACAAAAATTACTGAACGATTCGCCCCGGCGAATCAACGCAAGCGCGGCTGTCACCAGCCGCGCTTATTTTTTGCCCGGCGTTCCCAACGCGACCGCTTCAAAAGAATTCTGCGGCGGCACCACGGACTTCTTCCAATCAAGACCGTTCGTGGAATCCCACAGATTTCCACCCCACGACGCGCCGATGGATGGATTGTTCCGTGCGTTGAGCATGGTGCAGGGGATTCCTTTTTTCTCTTTCGTCCAAGCAATCCCGTCCGGTGACGTGCAGGCCGCCTTGCCGCCGCCCACGATGAATCGTGTCCCCGTCCAGACGATGCTGCCAAAAATTTCGCCCGGTTCGGTGTCGGTGTGTTCCCCGTAGATCCCGTTTGTCGAGCTTTCGCGCAGGCCGTCCTTGCCCACAACGACGAAGCGTCCCGCGCCGAATGCGATCGCGGATTCCGGCGGGCGGTTCGTGGTGAAGTTCGCCAGCGTCACGCGTCAGGCGTGACTGAACGGAAGCGGGTGCGAAATTTCCAGTTCGGATCGCAGTCGCCCACCGTCACGAACACGCCGTTGCCGAAGGCACTTTTGCGCGGGTGCATCCCGCGGCTGAACGGAATTTTCACCCCGTTCGTCCAGTGTTCACCGTCAGGCGACCAGAGAAACTCGTTGCCCTTCATCGCGACGAAACGGTCGTTGCAAAATTGACCGTGGCGATTCGGCTCTTGCATGTCTGCGACTGATAGGAATTTACTTTGTGAACGCTCCGCGGTTTAGTTTTGGTTGGCAATGGGAGTGGTGGCGCTCTCGCTGTGGACTTTCCAGAAAAACTTTCAGGGCTGCACTATCAACATCGCCGGCGGGCTGGTGGCGCTGCCGAGCGCATCGGTGACGCGGACGGTGTAGGCTCCGGCCTAGGGCAGTTGGAGATTGGACAGCGACAAGGTCGAGGCGGTCGCGCCGGGAAGGATGGTGCCGTTGTGTTCCCATTGGTAGTGCAGCGGTGGCTGACCGGATGCCGTAATGGTGAATTGCGCCTGGCCGCCCGTCGGCGCGGCAGTCCTTTGCGGTGCGGCGGGAAGGATCGGGCCGGTGATGCCGAAGTCCGGGAGAACCGGCGTGACCAGCCGGTAGTGACGCTGCGGTGTGGCGGGATAGGGATCCAGGATTCGGACCGGTCCGTTGGTCGGGCGCGAGGCGAGTTGGGTGAGGTTCTGCCACGGGCCAGCGTCAGCGGTGGCGCGGAATTGAACGGTATAGCTTTTGTTCGCGAGGGCTTCGAAGTGCAGCGCCGCGGGTCCGCCGGGCGCGGCCCTGGCTTCGAGGCGCAGGTAGCTTTCGGGGTCGAGCGGGTCGGTGCCGGCGGTCCGTTCTTGCGCGTTGGACTGACCGTCGCCATCGGGGTCGGCGGCGTCTCCGCTGACGGCGGGGTCGGCCAGTTGCGCGGGGTTGAAGTGGTTCGTGCGCCAGCGGGTCGTGAGGGCGGCGTCGAGCGCGAGCAGCGCGTTGATGCGGCGGTCGCGGGCGAGAATGATGTTCGCCGGGTTGTTCGTCGCGCCCCAACGCGGGCTGCCGCCGAAATGCAGGTTGATGTCGTAGCCGGAGGGCAGGCTTTCGTTTTCGAGGAAGGTGCGGAAGACGCCATCGGTGTCAAAGAGCAGTGCGCGATAGTTCGCGATGAGCGGGTCGCCGGGATACTCGGATTCAAAGGTGTCGAGGCGCGTTTTCAAAAGTTGGTTGAGGTCACAGTCTTCGATGCCGTCGCGGATGATTTCCCAACGCGTGCCCGAAAGAAACTGTCCGCCACCGGGCCAGAGCAAGGTGCCTTCGGTGCTGCTGGTGACGATGATGTAGTCGCCGAGGCATTCCTCGACGCCGGCTGAATCCCACGCGCAGGTGCTGAAGAGCATCGCGCCGGGAACTTGATAACGCAGCAGGGTCCAGAAGAACATCCGGTGCGCATAGGCGGGCCGGTCGAGCTGGAGGAAGTTGTGGATGTACCAGAAGACTTTCTCCCCGGCGGCGACGCGCTGGGCGTTGAAGCCGGTCATCTCCTCCATCGGCGTGCCGCTGTAGGAGCGCGCGCCATAACCCCATTCGCGGATGTTGCCGAGGTAGCCGCACTCTGGGCCGGTGAGCGGCATGGCGCTGAAGGCGCATTTCGCGCGCAGGTAGGGCGCGATCTGCCGCACGCGCGCGGCTTCCTGCGACGCGTAGATGCCGGAGGGCGCGGCGCAACCCGGTTCGTCACCGACCTTCACCGCGCCGTCCAGACCGCGTTGCTGGAGGACTCCATTCCAGAATTGCAACCGCCACGTCGGGGCCGGCGTCGGAAAGCTGTCGATGGCAATCTCGGGTTTCAATCCATTCGTCTTCCAGAAATTGACCCACGCATCGAAGCGGCGGAAATCGCCTTGCTCAGCCTCCTGTTCCACCGCGCCGGAGCCCAGCGGATGCAGGCCGGCGAAGAGTCGGTGCCGGGCGTAGTTGCGCGCCACATCCAGCGCGATGGCCTCGTGCTGGGCGGGGTCATTCAACTGCGCCCCAAAATGTTTCTCGAAGCCGTAGAGGGAAAAATAAGTACTCTCGACGCTCGTCTTGGGCGGCAAGGTGAGCGGCACGACTTCCACCTCCATCGGCCATACGTCATTCGGCTGAGCGGGCTGCGTGACCGTGACGGTGCCGCGATAAAGGCCGGCGGGTTGTTCGGGTGATGCATAGATCGTGAACCACACCGCGCGGGTGGACGAGGGCGGAACTTCAAACGGCGCGGGCGGGCGCAACACTTCGAGGTCGCGCTGATTCACCCAGCCGACCGGATGCCACGCCACGTTCGAGCGCGAGAAAATCTGGCCGAGGCTGTTGGTGAGATCGGAGACGACGACGTTCGCCCCTCGCACGGGAGTGGTGGAGCTCGGGTTGCGCACGACGAGCTGGAGGGACTCGGATTCGCCGCGCAGAAGTTTGCAGGGCAGTTTGCGCTGGCCGAAGAAGGGCGAGTTGTTGAGCTGTCCGGCATTGCTGCGTTGATACTTGAGCAACGGCGTATCGGCCCACTTGGTCAGCAGCGGCCCGTTTGCCGCCGTGCCCGCCGCGAGGAACCGGACGCGATCCGCGGTGCTGGAGCTGCCGACGTTTTGCAATGGCACGATGCGGACGAGCTTCAGCGTGTAGGTCTGCGGCAGGTCATACACGGTGCAGTAACGATCTACTCGCGCCACCAGGACCTGATCGGTGTCCGTGGTAAGTTCGAGCAGCGAGCGACGTGGGGCCTTCGACCAATCGACCTCGATGCGGCGCACCGCGCGCGGGCCGCCGAGCGGGGTGACTTCGAGAAGATTGTTCGTCGTCACGAGCGTGGGATTGTGCAAGGCCATGCCGGCCGCCAGCGGCGCGGGCGTGGGCAGGACGATTTCCTGGCCGGTGGATCCGAAATCGCCGATCAGCTCCAGTTCCTTCACCACCACACCGCCGAAGCGCGTCACCACGCCTAGCCCGTTGGTCACGTAGTTCGGCACTTCGAGCCGGAAGCCAGACCAGAGCTGGGGCGTCGGCAGAAACCAGCGGGAAAGTTTGTTACCACCAACCTCGGAGTAAATCTCCGGCGCGGTGACTTGAACCCACGAGCTTCCCACTTTTCCATACAGCCGATAGAGGCGGTGGTGGGGCCGATAATCCCAATGGAGATTGATGGTCGTGAAACGGAACGCGCGCCAGAAACTCAGATCGAGTCGGATGAAATCGCGTGACGCGGACACATGCCAGTCCCACGCATTCCAGGAAGTGGCCAGGTCGCCATCCACGGCCATGGGCCCTTCGAACCGTCCGTCCATCGCATCCGTCGCGATGGCCCCGGCGAACAACGCCAGATTGGTAAGCCCGCCAAACGCTGTCGGCGCGTCCGGGTTCAGCGTGTAAGTCCAGCCCGTGGCCGCGAGCGGTTGCGGGAGTCCGGCAAGGTCCGTGATGCCATGCCCGGGCGCCCAGGCCAAATGGACCACGCCCGTCGGCGGCGGGGTGAAGGCGAACAAATATCGACTCGCACCCAGGGTGGTGACGCTGCTTGCCGGGGCATTTTGCACCAGCAAATCCGGCGCGTTCACGCCTGTCACCGGCTCATTGAAAAACACTTCGACCTCGCGCAAATCCCGCACCGTCACACCAGCGGGAGGCACGAGATATTCCACCACCGGCGGCGACGTATCGAACACACGGCTGGACAACAGCACGTCCAACGCGGCACCGAAAACGACATCGCTGCTGCCGGCGTTGATCTGATGAACTTCAGCCGCGAACACGTTCGTGCCGGCCACGAGGTTCGTCACCGTCACTTCAAATTCTTCATAAGCCGCGTCGCCCACCGTGCGATTGGCAAACGTGCCATAAGCCACCGCGCCCGCCGCCATGCCCGGTCGAATCAGCTCCCGGCCATTGAGATAAAACACCGCGCCGTCGTCCAGCAAGGCGCCGATGCGCAACGTGGCGCTCGCGCCAGGTGTCACCGCATTCGTGATATTGAACCGTGTGCGGAAATAATAAGTCGTGCGGCCAATGGTCAGCAGCGTGTTCTTCGGCGCGGACAACGTCGCATCCTCGACGTAGAGCAGCGCGCGTCCCTGCGACCACACCGAATCGTTGTAGTTGGTCGCCGTCCAGGTGGCGCCGGGGTCCACGCTCGACTGGTTGAAGCGCCAGAGGTTCGTCATCTCGAAGGCGCGATTCGTCACCGTCATCACGACGCCGGAGTCCACGCGCAGCAGGGCGTTGCTGCTGGTCGCGACTGCCAGGGCGTTGCTTACCGTCGCGTGAAATACTTTGAGATGATCATTCGCCCCCACCGACGCCAGCGTCAGCACCGCGTTCGTCGCACCTCCAACCGGCACCCCATTGCGGAACCATTGCACCACCAGCGGCTCTGAGCCATCGACGCCCACGCTGAACGTCGCACTCGTCCCGATCACCACGGTTTGATCCGCGGGTTGTTGCGTGAAAACTGCCGGACCCTCGGCTGCCCCGACGCGACCAGCCACTCCTGCCACCATCGCAACGATCAAAGCGATCGCCTGCTTCCGCCACCCCATGCGAAGACACGACAAGAGAGCACAGAGATGAAGTTGAAGCATGGCAGGAAAGTCACTCAATCGGGACGCCAACACAAGGCGCAAAGACCTCTCGACGAAACTATTGCTGTCAGCCGAAGCACCACTGCGGAAGACATCTTCGGCCTTGAAGGTAGCAGTGTCTTGACCGAACTGCTCAGCGGAGAATTGATGTCAGGACAAAGCCTGACCTTGCGTTTAACTTTCGAACGATGCTTTCGGAACCGGACATCTTGCAGACCCTGATGAAACTGATAGGAATTTACTTTCTGGGCGCTCCGCGGTTTGGCGAGGAAGATCGCTTCCCGCCGGTCGCCGCGATTCATGACATGATAAACCGCGCCCAGATACTCCATGCGTAGCTTCCTCGCCATGCGTGGAAGCGCGCCCAAACAGAGGAACTGTGTCAATCTGTGGGACTGTAGAGCATTAAGCGTGAGCTGGCGAAAGCCGCCGGATGATGCTTGCCAACCGCTCATGAACGGGCAAAATCATGGTTAATGAACCCGACGCAAAAGCAATTCTCTCTGAACCGCGGAGCTTCCAGAAAGCAAATTCCTATCAGTTTCAACCGCCTCGGCCTCTCCGTCCTAGTCATCCTGCTCGCGCTGGGCGCGGCCCTTCCGAGCGCTCAGGCGGCGACGCTGACCGTGACGCCCAGCTCCGTCAGCAACCTGTTCTCCGGCACCATCACGCTTGCCATCTCCGGCCTGACGAACACCGAGCCGGTCCTCGTGGAAAAGTTCGTGGACTTCAATGGCAACGGTGCCGTAGATGCCGGCGATATGTTGGTTGAGAGCTTCAAGTTGACCGAGGGCCAGGTGACGAGGATCGGCGGCGTGCGCAACCTGAATGTGCCGGGAGATGATGACGGTGTGACCAACGCCGCGATCAGCACCGTCCTGAACTTCGTGCTCACGAGCCAGGGGAACAGCTTCGACCGCTTCATTGGCACTTATGTCTTCCGGGTGTCCAGCCCCAGCAGCCGCTTTGCACCCGTGCTCAAGCCATTCACGGTGACGAACACACCGTTCACGCCCACGATCACCGGGAACGTGCCGGGGGGTATGTATTCGGCGGTGGTGCTATTGGAGCAGTCCGGGAACGACACCAAACTCGTGGCGGGTGCTTACACGGACGCCGCGGGCAACTTCACGCTGAAGCACCGACCGGGCACCTACCAACTGCTGGCGGCCCGGCCGGGGAGTGTGACCGATTTCTCCACCGGCGCGCTGATCGTTTTGAGCGAGGGGTCCAGCACGAATGTCACGGTTCCGGTGACAGCCACGACCCAGACCATCTCCGGACAGTTGCGGGACAGCGTCAGCCTCGAGCCGTTGCCGGGTGTGCTGGTGAATGGCTTTTCCACGAACAATCAGTTCTCCCTCACCTACGCGGATGCGACGGGCAACTACAGCCTGGCCGCGACCGATGGCCAGTGGGGCGTGGAGGTGGACGAGCAGGCCCTCGGCCGACTCGGCTACCTGCGGCTGTCCAGCTCGGGTCAGAACAACGAAATTCCCGTGGTGGTGAACGGCGGCAGCGTTGTGACCAACATTGCGCTGCACAAGGCCACCGCGCTGATCTCCGGTTCGCTGCGTGACGCCAGCAACAATCCGATTCCGGGCATCGAGATCAGTGCCAATGGCAGCAGCCAGTATTCCGCCAACGGGCTGACCGACGCGGCCGGGAACTACTCGCTCGGGATCCTCGCCGGGATGTGGAACGTCTCCCCCTCCACGGAAAGCGGCCTACTGGTCAATGGGACCAACGTCACGGTTGCCGCCGGGCAGGCGGTGCAGGCGAACTTCGTCACCCCGGCCATCACGGCGCGCTTGATGGGCGTGGTGCGCAACGAACTCGGCCAGTCGCTGGCCAACTTCCCCCTTGCGCTGGTCAACTTCCCCCTTGTCGTCCAGCCCGCGCCCGTCTCGGGCGGCGGGGCGAACTCGTTCTATCCGTTCACCGATGCGAGCGGCAATTTCGACATCGGCCTCTACGGCGGGAACTGGCATCTGGCGCTGGAGTGTCAGCAGGCCAGCAGCGCGAACCTGGTGAGCTTCACCAAGGATTTCACGGTCGTGGACAACGTGAACCAGTCGGGCATCGTGCTGATCGCGCTGACCTCCACGCGCCAGATCACCGGCACCGTCCGGGGCACCAACGGCGTGGGCGTGAGCAACATCAGGGTCTTTGCCAATACGACCATCAATGGCACGAACTATGTCACCGGTTGCAACGCCACCGACGGCACCGGCAGCTTCCTCCTCAAAGTCGTGAGCGGGACGTGGACGGTGGGGCTTGATTCCTACGCTCTCAACCAGACCGGCTTCGTCGGGACGACCAATCAAACCGTCGTGATCGGCGGGGCCAATGGGAACGCGAGCTTCACGGTGTCGCGCTTTAGTGAGTTCCGCCCGATGTTCGGTATGCCGAACCTTTTCAACGGGCTTACCCCCAACTTCAGCGCGTCCGCGACCGGCGGGGCGAGCGGGGCCTACTACCGGGTGGAATCCACGACGAACTTCACCAATTGGGCGGTCGTGGGCACGAACTACGTTAACAACGGAACCTTCTCCATTTACGATCCGAGTGCGAACGGGCCGTTCCGTTTCTACCGGGCGCTGCTGCTGACGAATGCCTTCGGTCAGGGGGGCGGGGCTCCGTAGCCGCCCAGGTAACGCGGCGGACTCGTTGGGACGCGAACAAATCCGCCTGCCCACGTCGCCCGCCAAGCGTCTCTGCTATCCGCCGTACAGCTCATCGTGCGCTCCGGCTGCACGAAGCCAGGCTCGCCGATGTAAAGGGATCATAAATGGGTCAGTCCCGAATGGCGGTTAGTTAAGGCCCAAAACTTTCTTGGAGAGGCGCTTGCGCCTTCGGGTATCGGGCGCGGAGATGAAGAAGATGCGGCGTGAAACACGCTCCATTTGTTGGACGATCCGGGATTGATCGCACACAACCTCATTCGGTGCCTGATGGCCGAGGCAGCCCAAGTTCACGAGGCGGAACTGGAACGGCTCAGTTTCAAGGGCGCGGTGGATGCCCTGCGCCAATACAGCGCCGTGTTGGAGCAAGCCCGGACGAACCGGCTGAAACGAAAATTGTGGCAGGATCTGCTCCGCACACTGGCCTGCGACCTGGTGCCCCTCCGTCCGGGACGCACCGAGCCGCGCGCCGTCAAACGCCGACCCAAACCCTTTCCCTTACTCAATCGTCCACGCCGGAAATTTGTCGGACTCTCGCATCGCAACAGCCGTTGACACGGCGGCCCCCGCAAATTTCAAACCCTAAACTAACCGCCCTTCGGGACTGTAGAGCATTAAGCGTGAGCTGGCGAAAGGTGGTCTCCGGACGGGTCGGGAGGATAGGCTTGAGGTGTGTAGTAAAACTCAAACTCAACCCTCAACCCACCGGAGAACCACGATGAAAATAAAAAAACAGCCCCAGTGCAACGAGGCTCCCGAGGCACCGGAACGGATTGCTGGTGGCAGCGAAGTGGCGCGACGGATGCGCTGGTGGCACGGCCACAGCGACTCGAAGCAGGGAGCACGACATACTGATCATAGTCTTCATCTCAGGTCTCCTTGCGGTTACTGGTTGAAGGTGCTGGTCACGGTTCCGGCCCAGTAGTTGTCGGTGCCGTCGCGGGTCAGAGTGACTTCCGTCAGGTGCTGGCCCTGATCGTAAGTATTGCCAAGCGCCCCCCGGAAGTGGACGACATTCTGCCCATCGGCGAAGACGGAAACCACCGAAGAGGAGGCCGACGCGGGAATTTTGATGTAGGCGTTGACCGACTGGCCCGAGGCATTCATGCCGACCAAGGCGATGACCTGCTTTTTTCCGTTGCCACTGTAGCGCACACACCAACCGCCCGCCGTGC
>Ga0049084_10000202_pt1 | contig 22863 bp, 15 predicted proteins | sample GreLakmeON33MSRF_FD_66720 | JGI IMG/M metagenome (GOLD analysis project Ga0049084, IMG submission 66720) | Freshwater lentic microbial communities from great Laurentian Lakes, MI, USA - Great Lakes metaG ON33MSRF | ecosystem: Environmental > Aquatic > Freshwater > Lake | place: Great Lakes... | reverse complement strand
AGCGAACCCAAGCCGCCGGACAAAATCTCCGCCGCTGGAGGATCCTCTTTCATCAGCACAAACTGAAATCTGAAAGCTTGGCTTTATTCAGCTTCTCCCTAATCGGAGCCAGCTTTTTGGTCGGGCCAACTCCGCCGGTCCGGAACGCAACGGACCGGCGGATTTTTGCTTTTGCAAACTTGCTTGTTTCCGTCGCCATTGCAGAATCGCGCCGTGCATCAATGTCTCTTTTCTCCCGGTTGGCGTCAGGCCGCGATGGCCGGCCTCGCGCTGCTGGTCTTCCCGCCCAGCGATTCCCTCGCGCAAAAAATTTCCGCCGCCGTTGCAAAACCGGCCAAGGAAAGTGCCGGCGAGGAACTGGCTGATTTCATCCGGCTCTACGAGGCGGACGCAGGCGGCGTTTCACGCTTTTACGACCTACCGTGGTCGGCCACGCGCTTCGACCGCATGGAGCGGCTCCGGAAGGAATGGCTCGCCAAACTGGAGGCCGTGAACTTCGACGCGCTCAATCAGCCGGGGCGCCTCGACTACCTTTTGCTCCGAAACAAACTGACCGCCGATCTCGCCCGCGGCGCGCTCGAACGCCAGCGGCTGGCCGAGATGGAAGAACTGCTGCCGTTCCGCGCGACGCTGCAAAAACTGGAGCAGGCCCGCTGGCAGCGGCAGCTCGTCAACGCCCCGGAAGCCGCCACGTTGATTTCCGGCATCCCTGATCAACTCAAGAAACTTCGCGAACGAATTGAGAAAGAAAAGAAGGCAAAGGACGAAAAGCCCAAGTCCGCGAACGATCCCAAGCCCGACGCGAAAGCCGCCGACATCCAGCCGTTGAAAATTTCCCCCACTCTCGCGCGCCGCACGGCCGGGGCGGTGAGCGAGCTGCGCGAAACCCTCAAGCACTGGTTCTCATTTTACGACGGCTACCAGCCGGATTTCTCGTGGTGGCTCAAGAAGCCGAACGACGACGCCGGCAAGGCCCTGGAGGAGTACTCGAAATTTTTGCGCGAGGAGATCGCCGAACTAAAGGGCAAGGACGAGGATCCGTTGCTCGGCGATCCCGTCGGCGCGGCGGCGCTCGCGAACGATCTCGCAGCGGAGATGATCCCCTACACGCCCGGGGAATTGATCGCCATCGGCGAACGCGAGTTCGCCTGGTGCGAGGCGCGCATGAAGGAGGCCGCAAAGGAGATGGGCCTGGGCGACGACTGGAAGGCCGCGCTCGCCCGGGTGAAGCTCCAGTTCGTGCCGCCCGGCATGCAGGATGAGCTTGTCGCCGGACAGGCGCGCGCTGCGATCGACTTCATGAAAACCAACCGGCTCGTGAGCGTGCCGCCGTTGTGCGAGGAAACCTGGCGGATCGCGATGATTCCGCCCGACGCGCAGAAGTCAATGCCCTTCGCCGCCTACAGCAGCCAGAACATCATGGTGGCCTACGCGCGGGAGGACATGAAGCACGAGGACAAGCTGATGTCGATGCGCGGCAACAACCGTCATTTCACACGCATTGTCATCGCGCACGAACTGATCCCCGGCCATCATCTACAGAACTTTGTCGCGGCGCGAAACCGGACCTATCGCGGGATGTTCTCCACGCCGTTCTATGTCGAAGGTTGGTGTCTTTATTGGGAGACGCGGCTGTGGGATTTGAATTATGCCCAGTCGCCCGAGGACCGCGTCGGGATGCTGTTCTGGCGGATGCACCGCTGCGCACGGATCATCGTCTCGCTGAAGTTTCATCTTGGCCAGATGACGCCGCCGCAGATGGTCGAGTTTCTCACCGGCCGCGTCGGGCACGAGAAGCTCGGCGCGACCAGCGAGGTGCGGCGGTTCATCGCGGGCGATTATTCCCCGCTCTACCAGGCCGGCTACATGCTCGGCGGCCTGCAACTGCGCGCCCTGCACGAAGAGCTGGTGGGCAGGGACAAAATGACCGAGCAACAATTCCACGACACGGTGCTGACCTATAACTCCATGCCCATCGAACTCATCCGCGCCGGCATGTTGAGCCTGCCACTCACGCGAGAGACGAAGGCGGCCTGGAAATTTGCCGGACCGGTGGTGCCGCCACGATGAACCGTCCCGCCATCCGCACCGGACGGCAGGCTTGCCCAACATTTCCCGCGCCCGCATAGTTGCCGCGTGAATTCGCACCGTCATTGCCGCCCGTGAAAATCCTCGTCGCCATCACCGGGGCCAGCGGCTCGCTCTACGCGCAGCGGCTGCTCGACAATCTTGACCCAGACGCGCACGAGCTGCACGTTATCCTCAGCCAGTACGCGCCCGCGGTGCTGGCCGAGGAAATCCCCGCCGGCCTGCGCCTGCCCGCCGGTGCGACCTCGCATAATCTCCGCTCCATGAACCTGCCCTTCGCCAGCGGCTCGAATCCGCCGGACGCGATGGTCGTGATTCCGTGCAGTATGGGCACGCTCGGCCGCATCGCCCACGGGCTGAGTTCTGATTCGCTGCTGCGTTGCGCCGATGTGATGCTCAAGGAACGCCGGAAACTGATCCTCGTCCCGCGCGAAACGCCGCTCTCGCTCGTGCATGTAAAAAATCTCGAGCTGCTCCTGCTCGCCGGCGCGACCATTCTGCCGGCCAACCCGTCGTTCTACATGAAGCCGCAGACCGTCGAGCAGGTGGTGGATACCGTCGTGGCGCGCGTGCTGGATCACCTGGGCATTCCGCAAAATCTCGTCCAGCGCTGGCAAGAGGAAATGGACTGAAGACTTAACACAGAGACGCAGAGAACGCAGAGGTAAAATATTTCTCCGCGTCTCTCCGCGTTCTTTGCGCCTCTGCGTTGAAATGAATCTTTGAATGTTCTCACTAATTAACAAATGGCTCTCGTTCGTGCGGTTCTCTCACACCGTCTTCGCCCTGCCTTTCGCGCTCGCCGCGATGGTCGTGGCCGCGCGTGATCATCGCGGCTGGCCCGGCGCGAAAACCTTCTGGCTCACCATCGCCGCGATGGTCTGCGCCCGCACCTGTGCCATGGCCTTCAACCGCATCGTGGACCGCAAGTTCGACGCGCTCAATCCGCGCACCGCCCAACGCCATCTGCCCGCCGGGAAAATTTCGCTCAGCGGCGCGTGGGCGCTCTGGGCCGTGAGCGGCGCGGGCCTAGTCGCGGCGAGCTGGTTTCTGAATCCCCTGTGCTTTTATCTTTCACCCGTGGCGCTGCTCGTCGTCTGTTTTTATTCGCTGACGAAGCGATTCACGGATTACACGCACGTTTTTCTCGGCATCGCGCTTGCGCTCGCGCCCATCGGTGCATGGCTGGCGGTGAAGGGCGAGTTCGGTTTTCACGCGCCGCCGCCGACCGACGATCTGGTGCGCGGCTGGATTTCCCAGATCACCCTCGGCTTCACGCCCATCGTGCTGGCGCTGGCGGTGGTCTTCTGGCTGATCGGCTTCGACATCATCTACGCGCTGCAAGATTACGAGTTCGACCGCGCGCACGGGCTGCATTCCATCGTCGTGGCGTGGGGGCCGGCCAACGCGTTGCGCGCGGCGTTTCTCGCGCACATGGTCATGTGCGGATTGCTGCTGCTCTTCGGTCTCATGTGCGGCTTTCGCGTCGCCTACCTCGTCGGCTGGCTGCTGATCGTGCTCTGCCTGGTGTTCGAACATTGGATCGCGCGCCGCCGCAGCCTCAACTGGATCAACACCGCCTTCTTCCGCCTCAACGCCGTGGTCAGCCTGATCTTCCTAGTGGTGGTGATTGGTGAAGTGGTGTTCCGGAGCGGGTTCAAACTTCGCTAGGAGCGCGGCCGCCGACCCGGCGCGTTGGAGTTCAAGCTTCGGCTTGTTCGGGGACACGCTAAAGCGTGAACTCCGACTTAAGGATCGCGCCGGGTCGGAGACCGGCGCTCCGTGGTAAACCCGCTTTCCCAACCACACAACCTCTGCTAACCTTGCGGCGTGAATTTCTTCGTTCAACACAGCGAACTGCGCGACCTCTACGACAAGGTCGCCGCCGGCGAACGCATTTCCGAGACCGACGCGCTGCGCTTGTTTGAATCGAAAGACCTCAACGCCCTCGGCGCCATCGCCGATCTCGCGCGGCAGAAGAAGGTGGGTAACCATGCCAGCTACATCATCAACCGCTACATCAACTACTCGAACTACTGCATCCTCTCCTGCCAGTTCTGCTCCTTCGCGCGCAAGAAACGTGACGCGGACGGCTTCGAATTGACCATCCCGCAAATGGTCGAGAAGGCGCGCGAGGCGTTGAAACTCGGCATCACGGAACTGCACATCGTCGGCGGACTGCATCCCTCGCTGCCGTTCAGTTACTACACGGACATGTTGAAGGCGCTGAGCGCGCTGAATGATGGCCGGAGCAGCGGACGTGAGTCCGCTCAAACTGATTCCTCGCAGCCGGGAAGTCAGAGCCGACTCACGTCGGCTGCTACGAAGCTTCAATTAAAATGCTTCACCGCGATTGAAATCCTCCACCTCGCCTGGCTTGCGAAAAAATCCGTCGAGCAGACATTGCGCGAACTGAAGGCCGCCGGACTCGAATCGCTCACCGGCGGCGGCGCGGAAATTTTCCGCAAGGAAGTCCGCATCGCCATCGCCAAGGGCAAGGAATCCGCCGAGGAATATCTGGACGTACACCGCATTTGGCATCGCCTCGGCGGACGCAGCACCTGCACGATGCTGTTCGGCCACGTCGAATCGCTCGCCGACCGCGTGGATCACCTGCGGCGATTGCGCGCGTTGCAGGACGAGACGAAGGGCTTCGTGGGCTTTGTCGCGTTGCCGTATCAGCCGGAGGACAACGACATTCCTGTCACGACACCACCGACCGGGTTTGATTCTCTCCGCACCATCGCCGTGAGCCGCATCTACCTCGATAATTTCGATCACATCACCGCCTACTGGGTGGGCTTGGGCATGAAGCTGGCGCAAGTGGCGTTGAGCTACGGCGCGGACGACCTGCACGGGACGATCATCGAGGAACACATCTTCCACATGGCCGGCGCGACCTCGCCGCAATTGCAGACCGAAGCGGACATGATCAAGGCCATCCGCGAAGCCGGCCGCACGCCGGTGCAGCGAAATACGTTCTACGAACCGATCAAGGTCCTGGAGGACGGCGAACCTTCAGCGAAGGAAGCTGAACCACTGTCGGGCAAATCGAAAGTGCTCGAGGAAAATCTGGCGACGGCGTGAAAGCCAAGACCGGGGCGGTCCCGCCCGGGCCGTGTCGTTTTGGAAATGCCTTTCCACATTTTTCCACCACGCCTATCCTGCGCCCGCCTTTTCGACATGACGCAAACGGAAACATTGCTCCGGGAACTGATCGCGCTGCCCAGCGTGAACCCCGCCTTCATGCCCGCCGGCGACCCGCGGGCGGGCGAGGGCCGCGTCGCCGAATTCCTGCTCGCCACCGCCGCCACCGCCGGGCTGGATGTGGAATTGCGCCCCGTCTTTCCCGGCCGCCCGAACCTGCTCGCGCGCCTGTCACCCGCCGGAAAAATCCGCCGCCGCGTCCTGCTCGCCCCGCACCTCGACACGGTCGGTGACGCGGCCATGCCGGACGCGCTGTTCCAGCCGCGCACCAAAAACGGCCGGCTCCACGGGCGCGGCGCGTGCGACACCAAAGGCTCGGTGGCCGCAATGCTCACGGCGTTGCGGGCCGTCGCGCGCGGCGGCCCGCGTCCGGCGGAGACGGAAATTGTTTTCGCGGGGCTGATCGATGAGGAGTGCGGCCAGTCCGGCTCGCGCGCGCTGGTCAAAAGCTGTTTCTCCGCCGATCTCGCCATCGTCGGCGAGCCGACCTGCCTGCGCGTGGTCACGGCGCACAAGGGCGATCTCTGGCTGCGTCTCGAAACGCGCGGGCGGGCGGCGCATGGCTCCAAGCCGCATCTGGGCCGCAACGCCGTCCACGCCATGGCGCGCATCGTCCATCTGCTGGAAAAAAATTACGCCGCGCAACTGCGCCGCCGCCGGCATCCGCTGCTCGGCCATCCCACGGTGAACGTCGGCTCGATCAACGGCGGGCGGCAGCCGAACATCGTGCCGGACCATTGCGTGATCTCGATCGACCGCCGCACGATCCCTGGCGAGAGCCAGGCCGCCGTCGCCCGCGAGATCAAGTTGCTCCTCCGGCGGCACGGCCTCGCCGCCACGCTGCTCGACACGAAGAGCGACGCCCCCTGCCCGCCCTTGGAAACCGATCCGCGCCGGCCGCTGGTGAAATTGTTTTTGCAGGCGGCTGGGCAGTCGGAGCCGGCGGGCGTGGATTATTTCAGCGACGCGGCGGTGCTGGCCAGCGGCGGCATTCCGAGCGTGGTCTTCGGTCCGGGCGACATCGCGCAGGCGCACACGGCGGACGAGTGGATTGCCCTGCGCTCGCTGGAGCGGGGCACGGCACTGCTCGAGAAATTTCTGCGATCATTGCCATGAGCCAGGGTCGAACCACGTTTTTTCAGCAAAGCGGATGGATGCTTCTGGCCACGGTCGCCGCCGGCGGCGGCATGGCGCTGGTGCAATGGTACGCCGGAAAAACCCTGAGCGGGGCGGAACTGGGCGTGTACGGCGCGCTGCTCGGCGCGCTCGGCCAGATCGGCATTCCGGTACTCGGCCTGCAAAGTGTCTTCGCCCACCAGGCGGCCTCGGCCGTGACTCCGCAGCGCGAACGGGAGCTGGCCGGGACGTTGCGCGGCGTGGCGCTGGGGATTTTTATCATCTGGCTGGTGATCGCGGCGGTCGCGCTCGTGACGCAGCCGTGGATTTTAAAATCCTTCAAGATCGGCAGCCCGCTCGTGCTCTGGATCACTCTCTTCATCGCGCTGGCCGGCATGTGGCAGCCGATGATGACCGGCGTGCTGCAGGGAGCGCAGCGGTTCTATCCGCTCGGCGGCTCGAGCATCGTGAACGGCCTGGGCCGGTTCGCCGGCATGTTCCTGCTCGTGCAAATTTTCGGGGTCAGCGTGTCGGGCGTGATGGGCGGGGTGCTGATCGGCACGCTGCTGGGGTTGGTCCTGGTGGCGTGGACGACGCGCGAGGCCTGGCGCGGCCCGCGCGCGCCGGTGCCGTGGGGCGCGTGGTTCCGGCGGGTGGTCCCGATCACGCTCGGCTTGGCCGCGCCCACCTGCATGTTCACGATGGACACGCTGGCGGTGCAGTATGTTTTCCCGAAGGAGACCACGGGCGATTACAACGCCGCACGGGTGGTGGGCGTGACGCTGCTCTATCTCACTGCCGCGATGACGCAGGTGATGTTTCCGAAAATTGTGCGGAGCGCGGCGCGGCTGGAAAAGTCGGACGCGCTGATGCTGGCGCTGGGCGCGTCCGCCGTGATGGGGGTGCTGGGCTGCCTAGCCTGTACGCTGTTGCCGGCCCTGCCCCTGCGTATTCTGTGGGGCGAGAAATACATCCACATGGCGTGGCTCGTGCCGTGGTTCGCGTGGTGCATCCTCCCGGTGTCGCTGGCCGGCGTGCTGGTGAACAATCTGCTGGCGCGCGAGCGTTACGCGGTGGTGCCGTGGCTGCTGGTCGTGGGCGTCGGCTACGCGGTCGCCTTGCGATTTTTTCACGGCGATTTTGTGACGGTAGTGCGGACGATGGGAATTTTCGGGCTGGTGCTGCTGGCGCTGACCCTCGGCTTCACCCGCTGGGCCAAGGGGCCGCCGGTCAAGGCAGGCTGAAGGGTCAGATTTTTTTGGCCGGCTCGGAGGGCGGCAGCGGGGCCCGGAGCCGGGTGTAGAGCCAGATTTCGATGGGCCGCAGCACGCGCAGCACCCCGTAAAACGGGGAGTAGATCAGCCGCAGCCGGATCACGGAAAGCAGCATCGACAGCGAGGTGCGGCCCAGCACCACCTTCGAGCCGATCTGGTCGGTCCACTCGGTCGGCACCTCGAGAATTTTGAACCCCGCGCGCCGGATGACGTAAAGCAGGTTGATGTCAAAGGCCATGTCCGTGATGCGCAGGGCGTGATGAATTTTTTGCACTACCTCGCGCCGCAGGAGCTTCGCGCCGCATTGCGTGTCCTTGATGTTCAGCCAAAAAAGAAGCTGCACGATCCCGTGGAAAACGCGGCTCGCGAACTGGCGCTTGCTGGTCTGGGACTGATGCAGAATCGCGCCGGCCATCCAGCGCGAGGCGATCACGACGTCCGCCCGCTCGCGGTGCTGCACCAGCTCGTGAAAGGCGCGGGGTGCTGTCGCGCCGTCGGCATCGACATAGCCGATCCAGTCGGCGACGGACGCGAGCCGCAATCCCTCGATCAACGCGCCGCCCTTGCCGATGGGCGCGGTGAATTCGCTCGGGCTGACTTCGGGAAAATCCTTCGCAACCGCCTGCACCACGCCGAGGGTGTTGTCCCGGCAGCCGTTCAAGATGACGACGAGACGGAAAGTCCCCTTGTAGTGATCGCGGAAATATTGCGCGTACTCCCGCAGCACCGGTCCGATGCGGTCCTCCTCGTTATAGGCCGGGATCAGCAGCAGCAGGCTGGGGTCGGGCTGGTTCACGCGATGGTTTCGGCTGGGCCAGTCCGGACGGACGGCCTATTTGGAAAAAATCGGCTCGCCCGAGACCTGGGTCAGGGCGTGGTATTTGGTGACGAGACTCTTCGTCACCGGGCCGGGCTTGCCGGTGCCGATCACGCGCCCGTCGATTTTAATGACCGGCATGATCTCCGCGCCGGTGCCGGTCAGGAAACATTCGTCCGCGTTGAACAAATCGTAGCGCGTCAGGTTCGGCTCGGAAACTTTCACGCCCAGCTCGCCGGCCAGTGCCATCACCGTGCCGCGCGTGATGCCATAGAGCGCCCCCGCGGAGAGCGGCGGCGTGAGCAGCGCGCCGTGCTTGATGATGAACAAATTGTCCGCCGTGCATTCCGCCACGAAACCCGCGGCGTTCAGCATCACCGCCTCTTCCACGCCGGCGTTGTTCGCCTCGATCTTGGCGAGAATGTTGTTCAGGTAATTCAACGACTTGATGGCCGGGTTGACCGCGCTGTGCAGGTTGCGCACCGTCGGCACGGTCACGATGTCCATGCCGCGCGCGTAAAGCTCCGCCGGATAGACCTGGATTTTTCCGGCGATGATGATGACGGACGGCTTCCGGCAACTGCGCGGGTTCAAGCCAAGCGTGCCGATGCCGCGCGTGACGATGAGGCGGACGTAGCAATCGCGCAGCTTGTTCGCGCGGATGGTCTCGACGGTGGCCTTCATCAGCGCGGCGTGTGTCATGGGAATGTCCAAAAGAATCGCCTTCGCCGAATAGAACAGGCGGTCGATGTGCTCCTTCAATTTGAAGACGCGACCATTGTAAGCGCGAATGCCTTCGAACACGCCGTCGCCGTAAAGCAGCCCGTGATCGAACACGGAAATTTTGGCGCTCTTCTCGTCGCAGAACTTGCCGTCAATGTAGATTTTCATGCCGTAAGGGGCGCAAACTACGCAAACACGGGGCAGGGCGCAACTTTTCAGTTTACTGTGTCAGTTTACTGGCGAACATCTTGCCCTGTTCCCTTTCCAAGGTTGCATTTCGCGCCCTGCCCTCCCAAAGTCATCACCAGAAAAATCATAACCATTTGCACTGCCACTATGCCCAACCCCTGGACTGGAAAAGGTAATCCCTACACCCGCAAGGAAGTCGTCGAGCGCCTGCGCGCCCAGCTCAAGCAGGGCCGCCCCATCATCGCCGCCGGTGCCGGCACGGGCATCAGCGCCAAGTTCATCGAGAAGGGCGGGGCGGACCTCATCATCATTTACAACTCCGGCCGCTTCCGCATGGCGGGACACGGCTCCACCTGCGGCCTCATGGCCTACGGCGACGCCAACGCCGTCGCGATGGAGATCGGCGAATATGAAGTGCTGCCGGTCGTCGAGGAAATCCCCGTCATCTGCGGCGTCCACGCCACCGACCCGCGCCGCCGCATGTGGCACTGGCTGCAGCAGGTGAAGAACATGGGCTTCAGTGGTGTGAACAATTTTCCCACGCACACCATTGTGGACGGACTTTTTCGTGGCGTGCTCGAAGAAACCGGCATGAGCGTGCAGAAGGAATTCGAGATGATCGCCCTCGCCCACAAGATGGATTTGTTCACCATCGTCTATGTCGCCACACCGGACGAGGCGAAGGCGATGGCGCAGGCCGGCGCGGACGCGATCATCGCGCACGTCGGCACCACCGTGGGCGGGAGCATCGGTGTGAAGGGCGCGGTCTGCACCATGGATGACGCGGTGCGCCGCACGCAGGCGATCATCAACGGCGCGAAAAAAGTCCGCAAAGACATCCTCTTCCTCTCGCACGGCGGCCCGATCTGCACACCGGAGGACGCGGCCTATGTGAATAAACACACCGATTGCGTCGGGTTCGTCGGCGCGTCGAGCCTGGAACGCATGGGCGTCGAGCAATCACTGATCGATCTAACGAAGAAATTCAAGCGCATCCCCGTCCAAGCCTCCGCGCTAAAGCCTTTCCGCTCCGGCGCCAAAAAATAATGAACCGCATCTACTCACTCTCCGGGCTTGGCCGGCCGTTGGTGGCAGCCCTGTTGCTTGGCTCCGCCTTCGCCAGTTCCGCCGCCAACAGCGTCAACTTCAACCGCGACATCCGCCCGATCCTTTCCGACAACTGCTTCTCCTGCCATGGGCCGGATCAGAACCGGCGCAAGGCCAAGTTGCGCCTCGACGTGCGCGAGGAGGCCATCGCCCTGAAGGCTTTCATTCCCGGAAAACCCAAGGACAGCGAGTTGGTCAAGCGCATCCTCACCGACGATGAGGACGATCTCATGCCGCCGCCGGAATCGCACAAGAAACTCACGCCGGCGCAGAAGGAACTGCTCCAGCGCTGGGTGGCGGAGGGCGCGGAATACCAGTCGCACTGGGCCTACGCCGCTCCGAAACGTCCCGTCGGCAAGGGCGGGATCGACGTGCTCGTGCAGGAACGGCTCAAGGAGATCGGGCTGAAACCTTCACCCCAGGCCGACCGGCGCACGCTGGCGCGACGGCTGTGGTTCGATCTGCTCGGGCTTCCTCCCAAACCCGACGAAGTGGACGCCTTCGTGAAAGACAAGTCACCCGATGCCTACGGGAAACTGGTCGATCGGCTCCTAGCCTCGCCGCATTATGGCGAGCGCATGGCCATCGGCTGGCTCGACGTGGTGCGGTTCGCGGACACCATCGGCTACCACTCGGACAATCCGCGCAACATTCATCCCTACCGCGACTACGTCATCAAAGCGTTCAACGAGAACAAACGCTTCGACCAGTTCACGCGCGAGCAACTCGCCGGCGACCTCCTGGCCGACGCCTCGCAGGAAACGCGGGTCGGCTCGGCCTTCAACCGCCTCATCTTGAGCACCGAGGAAGGCGGCGCGCAGTCGAAGGATTACGAGCAGCGTTATCTCACCGACCGGGTTCGCGCCGTCGGCACCGTCTGGCTGGCGCAAACCATCGGCTGCGCCCAGTGCCACGATCACAAGTTTGACCCCACGACCCAGCGCGACTTCTACTCGATGGGCGCGTTCTTCGCCGACATCAAGGAACCCATCGTCGGCAAACGCGAGAGCGGCCTGCTGGTGCCCAGTGACAAGGACACCGCCGAACTTGCCCGTCTGGACGCGAAACTCGCGAAGGCGCAGAAGGACTACGACGGCCCGCACAAGGAACTCACTTCGGCTTTCACCAAATGGCAGGACGCCTCCCTGGTCGCCTCCGAGAACAACGAAAAATGGAAGCAGGTCAAGCCGACCAAGGTTACCTCGACCAACGGCGTGAAGCTCACCGTGCAAAAAGACAACTCCATCCTAGCCAGCGACAAGAATCCCACGAACGACACCTACACCGTGACCTTGACCGGCGGGCTCGATGAAGTCGTCGGCCTGCGCCTCGAAGTTCTCCCGGACGACTCACTTCCCATGAAAGGCCCGGGCCGCGCCACCAATGGCAATTTCGTTTTGTCCGGAGTCAGCGCGACCGTGACGCGCGGCCAGGAAAAGCCCGAGCCGGTGAAGTTTACCGGAGCCCGCGCGACTTTCGAGCAGACGGTGGCCAACGAAAAAAGCCCGGCCCGGAAATGGACCGCCGCGTCCACGATTGCGGGCGACGCGAAGGGCAAGCCCTCCGGTTGGGCTGTTCTGCCGGAAGCCGGCAAGGCGCAGCAGCTGGTCTTGGCACTCGGCGCGCCGCTCACCATCGGAAAAGGCGACACGCTGACGATCGAGTTGAAACAGAATCACACCGAGAAGGAACATTTGCTTGGCCGATTCCGCCTCGCCACGACCACCAATGCCGAATGCGCCCGCGTTGCGCATCCTCCGGCTCCGCCCGCCGAGATCGTGACCATCCTGAAAGTGGCGGCCGAAAAACGTTCCGGCCCGCAGAAGGACAAACTCTTCGATCACTACAAGGGCCTCGTTCTCGAGTTGGCCGCCCTCCGCACGGAAATTGCCGACACCAAGAAGGCGAAGAAGGATCTCGATGCCAAGATTCCCAAGTGCCTCGTCACTGTTGCGGCCGAGACCCGACGCACCGTCCGCCTGCTGCCGCGTGGAAACTGGATGGACGAAAGCGGCCCCGTGGTGCAGCCCGCGCTGCCCTCTTTCCTGCCAGTTTCGCTGAAGAAGGAAGCCAAGACCAACGCGCCCTTGTCCCGGCTCGATCTCGCCGAATGGATGATCGCGAAGGAAAACCCGCTCACCGCGCGCGTCTTTGTGAATCGGGTGTGGAGGCAATTCTTCGGCACCGGCCTGTCCAAGGTAATCGATGACATGGGCGCGCAGGGCGAGCCGCCGGTGAACCCCGCGCTGCTGGACTGGCTCGCGTGCGAGTTCATAGACTCGGGCTGGGACGTCAAGCACGTTGTCCGCACCATGGTGATGAGCGGAACCTACCAGCAGGTCTCGACCGCCTCGAAGGAATTGCAGGCGCGCGATCCCTTCAATCGCGAGCTGGCCCGCCAGAGCCGCTGGCGGCTCGATGCCGAACTCGTCCGCGACAACGCGCTCTCCGTCGCCGGCCTGCTCGTGCCGAAGATCGGCGGTCCCAGCGTGAAGCCGTATCAGCCGGACGGCTACTGGGAGAACCTGAATTTTCCCACACGCGCCTATGACGCGAGCAAGGGCGAGGACCAGTACCGCCGCGGCCTTTACACCTGGTGGCAGCGTTCCTTCCTTCATCCTTCAATGGTCGCCTTCGACGCGCCCAGCCGCGAGGAATGCGCGGCCGAACGCAATCGTTCGAACATCCCGCAGCAGGCGCTCGTGCTCCTCAATGATCCGACCTACCTCGATGCGGCCCGGGCTTTGGGCGCGCGCATCGTGAAGGACGGCGGCAGCAGCTCGGACGCGCGCATCAACTGGGCCTGGAAACAAACCCTCGCCCGCGCCCCTCGTCCCGACGAACTAGCCACCGTCCGCCAGCTTTTCGAAAAACATCTCGCCCAGTACAAGGCCGACGACAAGGCCGCCGAGGCCCTCTTGAAAGGCGGCGCCGCCACGCTCCCAGCGGAGTCCAAACGCGCCGAACTGGCCGCGTGGACCAGCGTCGCGCGCGTCCTCATCAACCTGCACGAAACCATCACGCGATCCTGAGCCATGAGCGTCGCCCGCGAGCTCAAGCAACTCACGTCCCAGCAGCAGACGCGCCGGATTTTTCTCGGCCGGACGGCGCAGGGGATCGGCGGGGCCGCGCTGGCGTCCTTGCTGGGTTCGAGCCTGCTCGCCGCCGCCGGAAAGCCCGACGAGAAGAACGGGCCGAAGGGCGTGATCCATCCGTTGCACTTTCAGCCGCGCGTGAAGCGGGTCATCTGGCTGACCATGGCCGGCGGGCCGTCGCATCTGGAACTGTTCGATTACAAGCCGAAGCTCGCCGAAATGGATGGTGAGCCGATGCCCGGGAGCCTGACGACCGGCCAGCAGGTTGCGCAGCTTCAGGGGCAGAAACTGGTCTGCTTCGGTCCGCAGACGAAGTTCAAGCGCTACGGCAAATGTGGCGCGGAGATGACCGAGCTGTTTCCCGGCGTCGGCTCCGTTGCGGACGAAATCTGCCTCATCCGCTCGATGACGAGCGAGGCGATCAACCACGATCCCGCGCACACCTTCATGAACACGGGCACGCAACTGGTCGGCCGGCCGTCGATGGGCTCGTGGGCGACCTACGGGCTGGGCAGCGAGGCGGAGAATTTGCCGGGCTTCGTGGTGCTGGTCTCCATCGGCGTCGGGCGTTCGCCCCAGCCCATCGCGGCGCGGCAATGGTCGGCGGGATTTTTGCCGGGCCGGCATCAAGGCGTCCACCTGCGCGGCGTCGGCGACCCCGTGCTGTATCTCCAGAATCCGGCGGGTGTTTCGCGCGAGCAGCAGGGCGACGTGATCCGCGCCGTCAACAAGCTCAATGTGCAGCATGACGCCGTGGTGGATGATCCGGAAATTTCCGCGCGCATCGCGCAGTACGAGATGGCGTATCAGATGCAGATGAGCGTGCCGGCGCTGGTGGACACGTCCGGCGAGCCGGAGAAGATCCGCGAGATGTATGGCTGCCGGCCGGGCGACGGCTCGTTCGCCTCGAACTGCCTGCTCGCACGCCGGCTGGCCGAGCGCGGCGTGCGGTTCATTCAGCTTTATCATCGTGACTGGGATCATCACAGCCAGTTGCGCGAGGAACTGCCGGTGAAGGCGCGAGAGACCGACCGGGCTTGCGGCGCACTCATCAGCGACCTCAAGCAACGCGGGCTGCTCGAGGAAACGCTCGTCGTCTGGGCCGGTGAATTTGGCCGCACGCCGATGGCGCAGCGGGACAAAGGCTCGCCCGGCCGCGATCATCACAACAAGGGATTCACCATCTGGCTGGCGGGCGGCGGGGTGAAGCGCGGCTTCAGCTACGGGGCGACGGACGAACTGGGCTACCATGCCGTCGTCCATCCCGTGTCCGTCCACGACCTCCACGCGACGGTGCTGCAACAGCTCGGCATCGACCACGCGCGATTCACCGAAAAATTTCAGGGCCTCGACTGGCGCCTCACCGGGGTCGAGGGCGCGCGGGTGCTGAAGGATATTTTGAGCTGAAATTCCAACAACCATTTCCAAACCACAAATTCATGAACCTCCATTCCGAACTCCGCCAGTTCCGCCAGCAACAGCAGACCCGCCGCGTCTTTCTGGGGCGCGTCGCCCAGGGCGTCGGCGGCTTCGCCCTCGCCTCGCTGCTCAATTCCCGGCTCCTGGCCGCGACGGACAAGATCGCCGCGCGGCCGCCCGACAAGTGGCCCGGCGTGATCAACCCGCCCCATTTTCCCGCCCGGGCCAAACGCGTCATCTGGCTGACCATGGCCGGCGGTCCGTCGCACCTCGAGACGTTCGACTACAAGCCCAAGCTCAAGGAAATGCATGACCAGCCCATGCCGGCTTCCTTCACCAAGGGCAAGCAGATCGCGCAGTTGCAGGGCAAGACGCTGAAGTGCTTCGGGCCGCAGCATGCCTTCAAAAAGTTCGGCCGCAGCGGCCAGGAAATTTGCGAGCTGTTCCCGCTCATTGGTTCGGTGGCGGATGAAATGTGCGTCATCCGTTCGATGACCACCGAGGCCATCAACCATGACCCGGCCCACATGTTCATGAACACCGGCTCGCAAATCGCCGGCCGGCCCAGCGCCGGCGCCTGGGTGACCTACGGCCTCGGTTCGGACGCGGAGGATCTACCCGGGTTCGTGGTACTGAGTTCACTCGGCAAGGGCGGACAGAACCAGCCCATCGCCGCGCGCCAATGGTCGTCCGGTTTTTTGCCGAGCCGTTTTCAGGGCGTGCAGTTGCGCAGCAAGGGCGACGCCGTTTCCTACCTCGGCACGCCCGCCGGCGTCACCCGCGATCAGCAGGGTGAAGTGGTGCAGACCGTGAACACGCTTAACAAAAATTACGACGCCATCGTCGATGATCCGGAAATCGCCACCCGCATCGCGCAATATGAAATGGCGTTTCTGATGCAGGCCAGCGTGCCGGAACTGATGGACACGGCCAAGGAGCCGAAAAACACCCTCGATCTCTACGGCTGCAAGCCCGGTGACGGCTCGTTCGCTTCCAACTGTCTCCTCGCGCGCCGGCTCGCCGAACGCGGCGTGCGGTTCATTCAGCTTTATCACAAGGACTGGGATCATCACGGCGAGGTCAAGGAAGGCGTGAAGCTCAAGTCCGGCGAAATCGACCGCGCGTGCATGGCGCTCATCACGGATCTCCGGCAGCGCGGGATGCTCGAGGACACCCTCATTGTCTGGGCGGGCGAATTCGGGCGCACGCCGATGAGCCAAGGCAACGGACGCGACCATCACAACGCCGGTTTCAGCATCTGGCTCGCCGGCGGCGGTATCAAGGGCGGCATCAGCTACGGCGCGACCGACGAACTGGGCTACTCCGCCGTCGAGAATGTCATCAACGTCCACGATCTGCACGCGACCGTCCTCCGGCTGCTCGGCATCGAGCACACGCGCCTCTCGTTGAAGTTCCAGGGTCTCGACGCGCGTCTCAGCGGCGTGGAAGGCGCGAGCGTGATCAAGGGCATCCTGGCGTGAGAGGCCGTTCGTTTCCGGCCCCTTGATCTCCCGGGCGAATTCAGACAAAGATCCAGCCGGCGTTTCGCGCTGAAATTTTTTTTAGTCCGGCAAAAATATGAACTGTGTTTCCCCGAACTCGGAAAGATGGCTGGTGGTGGCGGGCAGTCTGCTGCTTTGTGCCTGCACCGGTTACGCCGCCGACACGATCAGCTTCAACCGCGACATCCGCCCGATCCTTTCCGACAAGTGCTACGCCTGCCACGGGCCCGATAAGAACACGCGCAAGGGAAAATTCCGCCTCGATCTTGAAGCCGAGGCCAAGGCCAGGCGCGATGATCATTTCCCAATCGTTTCCGGCAAGCCGGGCGAGAGCGAGCTGGTCACGCGCATCTTCGCCAGCGACCCGGATGAGGTGATGCCCCCACCGAAGTCGAACAGCCGGCTCACCCCGCGCGAAAAGGAACTGCTCAAACAATGGATCGCCGAAGGCGCGAAATACGAGGCGCACTGGGCCTACCTGCCCGTCACGCGCCCGGCGGTCCCGGCCGTGCCCGGCGCAAAATCCAAAATCGAAAATCCCATCGACCAGTTCCTGATGGCGCGGCAGCAGGTGGCCGGGCTCACCCCCGTGGCCGAGGCCGACCGGCGCACCTTGATCCGCCGGCTCTCCTTCGATCTCACCGGACTGCCTCCCACGGCCGCGGAAGTCGGGGCCTTCGTGAAAAGCAAGGACGCGAAGGCGTACGAAAAGCTGGTGGAACGCCTGCTCGACTCGCCGCGTTACGGCGAGCGGATGGCCGTGAACTGGCTCGACCTCGTGCGCTACGCCGATTCGGTCGGCTACCACGGCGACCAGATCATCAGCGTGTGGCCGTTCCGCGACTACGTGATCAACGCCTTCAACGCGAACCTCCCATTCGACCGCTTCACGCGTGAACAGCTCGCCGGCGATCTGCTCACCAATGCCACGCCCGCCACACACATTGCCTCCGGCTACAACCGCCTCGGCATGATGAGCACCGAGGGCGGCATCCAGGACAAGGAATACCTCGCCAAATATGCCGGCGACCGCGTCCGCAACGCCTCGACCATCTGGCTGGGCGCAACGCTGGGCTGCGCCGAGTGTCACGACCACAAGTTCGATCCGTACTCGACGAAGGATTTTTACCGCTTCGCCGCCTTCTTCGCCGACCTCAAGGAAAAGGGCTGGTACAAGGACGGCTTCGACAAGGGCGACTGGGGACCGCAGCTCAAGGCCCCGACGCCTGAACAGCAGGCCCGGCTCGACGCGCTCGACAAACAAATCGCCCGGCACACCGCCGCGCTGGCCGCCATCACCGACGAAAAACTTGCCGCCGGCCGCGCCGCCTGGGAGGCGAAAATCCGCGCGTTCGACAAGGGCCAAAAACTCACCGGGTCAAACGCCCCGGCCGTGAAGGCCGAATCCACCGCCGGCACGAAACTGGAAGTGGTCAAAGACGGCGAGATTCTTGCCTCCGGCCCGCTCCCGGCCCATGACGACTACACCGTGACCCTGCCCGCGCGCCTCGAACACATCGCCGGCTTCAAGCTCGACGTGATCCGCGACGACAATCTTCCCGGCAACAACGTCTCTCGCGCCGGCACGTCGTTTTATATTTCCGAAGTCGAGGTCACGTTCACGCCGGATAAAAAGTCCCGGCCGCAACCGGTGAAGATCAGCGGTGCCACGGCGGACTACGCCGAGGAAGGTCATCCCGCCCTAGCCACGGTCGACGGCAACCCCGGGACTTCCTGGGGCATTGGCTTTCTTCCGGGCCGAAGTCGCAACACCGCCTACACCTTCGCCCGCACCCTGACCGGTTCCCCCGACGCCTTCTTCACCGTCCGCATTCGGCACAGTCCCGATCATCCCCGCCAGCACCTCGGTCGCTTCCGCGTCTCCCTGACCGCCGTTCCGGCTGACGTCCTCACGGCCGTGCAGTTGACCGGGGAGGCTCGCAAGGAAGCGCACGAAAAAACCATCGCCAAATTCTACCGCACCATCGCGCCCGAACTCGAGGCAGTGCGCTCGCAGCTCAGCCTCGCCAGGGCGGAGCGCGAGACCCTCGCCGGGAAAATTCCCGTAAGTTTCGTTTCCGAGTCCACCACCCCGCGCGTGATGCGCGTGCTGGCGCGCGGCAACTGGATGGATGACTCCGGCGAAATCGTCGAGTCGGGCGCGCCGCATTTTCTCAAACAGATTGTGAAGCCCGCCCGCGCCACGCGGCTTGATCTGGCCGACTGGATGACCGCGCCGGAAAATCCGCTCACCGCGCGCGTCTTCGTGAACCGCCTTTGGAAAATGTATTTCGGCACCGGCCTGTCGCGAAATCTCGATGACCTCGGCGCCCAGGGCGAATGGCCGCAGCATCTGGATTTGCTCGATTGGCTCTCCGCCGAATTCATGGCCGGCTGGGACGTGAAACACCTCGCGCGCCTCATGGTCACCTCCGCCGCCTACCGCCGCTCGGCCGACAGCACGCCGCTGCTTGAGGAACGCGATCCCTTCAACCGCCTGCTGACGCGCCAGTCCCGCCACCGGCTCGACGCTGAGTTTATCCGCGACAACGCGCTCGCGATCAGCGGGCTGCTCGTCGAGAAGCAGGGCGGTCCCAGCGTGAAGCCCGTCCAGCCGGCCGGCTACTGGGCCTACTTGAATTTCCCCCGGCGCGAATATGCCTCCGACGCCGGCGACAGCCTCCACCGGCGCGGCCTTTACACCCACTGGCAGCGGACCTTCCTGCATCCGAGCCTGCTGGCCTTCGACGCGCCCACGCGCGAGGAATGCACCGTCAGCCGCCCGGTCTCCGACACTCCGCTCCAGGCGCTCGTGCTCCTGAACGATCCGAGCTACGTCGAGGCCGCGCGCGCCTTCGCGGAAAAAATCCTGCGACTAGGCGGACGCGGCTTCGACAAACGCCTGGCCTTCGCCTTCGAGACCGCGCTGGCCCGTCCGCCCCGGCCCGAGGAAACCAAAGTGCTTCGCGACCTGTTCGAGAACCAGTTGAAGCGCTACCAGGCCGACAAGACCGCCGCCCGGCTGGTGCTCACCATCGAAGACGCGCCCGCACCGAAAAGCGCCGACTCCGAACTCGCCGCCTGGATGCAGGTCAGCCGCGCGATTTTGAATCTGCACGAAACAATTACGAGGAACTGATGAACCTCACGAACGAATTCTCCCTCAACCGCCGTGCCTTCCTCGGCCGCGCCGCCACCGGCATCGGCGCGCTCGCGCTCGGCTCGCTGCTCAATCCACGGCTGCTCGGTGCGGCCCTGCCGGCCGAAGAAAAATGGCCCGGCGTCGTCCGACCGTTGCACTGGCCAGCGAAGGCGAAGCGCGTCATCCATCTCTACATGGCCGGCGGGCCGTCGCATCTCGAGACCTGGGACTTCAAGCCCAAGCTCAAGGAAATGCACGGCCAGCCCATGCCCGGCTCCTTCACTAAAGGCCAGCAGATCGCGCAGTTGCAGGGCAAGGAACTCAAATGTTTCGGCCCGCAGCACGACTTCCAAAAGTTCGGCCAGTCCGGCCAGGAAATGTGCGGTCTCTTCCCTCATCTCGGCCGGATGGCCGACGACCTCTGCATCATCCGCTCGATGCACACCGATCAGATCAACCACGATCCCGCGCACACTTTGATGAACACCGGCTCCGGCATTCCCGGCCGGCCGAGCATGGGTTCGTGGCTGCTCTACGGCCTCGGCAGCGCGGTGGACAATCTTCCGGGCTACGTCGTCCTCACCTCCGCCGGCAAGGGCGGCCAGATGCAGCCGCTCGCCGCGCGCCAGTGGAGCGCCGGTTTTCTGCCGGGTCGATTTCAGGGCGTGCGCTTTCATTCCAAGGGCGATCCTGTGCTCTACCTCGGCAATCCTCCCGGCACCACCCGCAAAGACCAGCGCAGTGTCATCGACGCCGTGAATGCGCTCAACGCCCAGCACCACGCCGCCTCGCACGATCCCGAAGTCCTCACCCACATCAGCCAGTACGAAATGGCCTTCAAGATGCAGGCCAGCGTGCCGGGACTCATGGACGTCTCCGCCGAACCCGCCAGCGCCCTCGAACTCTACGGCGCGAAACCCGGCGACGGCACTTTCGCCTCCAACTGCCTGCTCGCCCGCCGCCTGGCCGAACGCGGCGTGCGTTTCATCCAGCTTTATCATCGAGACTGGGATCACCACGGCAGCATCAAGAACGACATCAAGCTCAAGGCCGGCGAAGTGGACAAGCCCGCCGCCGCCCTGCTCGCGGATTTGAAGCAGCGCGGGATGCTCGACGACACCCTCGTCATCTTCGGCGGCGAATTTGGCCGCACCCCGATGGCGCAGGGCGACGGACGCGACCATCACATCAAGGGCTTCTCCATCTGGATGGCCGGCGGCGGGATCAGGGGCGGCGTGACCTACGGCGCGACCGACGAGTTCGGCTACGCGGCCGTCGAGAACCCCGTTCACGTCCACGATTTCCACGCCACCCTCCTGCACCTCTTCGGCATCAACCACCAGCGTCTCATCCACCGCTTCCAAGGCCGCGACTACCGTCTCACCGACGTGCATGGCGAAGTGGTGAAGGCGATTTTGGCGTGAGGGGGAACGGAAGCATTCAACAACCAACATCGAACATCCTTCGGCGGGCTTCAGTCTGTTGAGTGGGGGTTTTGCGCTGGCCCGGTTTGACATCGTCCCCATCGGTGCAGAAGTGCCCTTGATCCTTGGCGGTATCGGCCTCTACATCTGGGGGTGCCTGGCCCTGGCGAAAGCCAAGGGCTACAGCAGCGCGATCGTGCTGACCATCTTTCTTTGGCGTTCTGTTCCCGGCGGTGGTGCTCCTGGCCCTGCCGGATAAAAACAAACACTACAGGCGACGATGACCTAAAAGGCTTGCGATGCCGCCCCGCCTCGGTCTCCGCTCATCTGATCCGCGTTCATCCGCGGTTTCCACCCTCACACCACCCGCATCTGCACGGCATCGACCATGTTCACCCCGGCGGCCACGGAGGTGATGACCACAGCGGTGTTGCCCCCGCGCAACATTCCCTTGGCCACCAATGTTTCCAGCGCCAGCGCAATGGTCTTCTCCGGGTCTTCGTGATTGAACGGAATGACCACCGGCGTCACGGCCCAGTTGATGGTGAGTGAGTCGGCGATGACCTGGCTGTCGCAGATGGCGAAGATGGGCGAATGGCGCGGACGCATCCAGGAGGTGTGCCGGGCCATGTTGCCGCGCATGGTGATGACGACGATGGCGTCGGCCTGGAGTTCGTCCGCCATGACCACGGCGCTGCGGACGAGCTTCTGGCGGGGGCTGGTCAGGTCGGCGCGCTCGTGATAGTTCGCGCCGCCGCTGCGCTCGATGCGCCGGGAGATTTTGTCGAAGACTTCCAGGCAGGCGAGCGGGTATTTGCCCACGGTGGTTTCGCCGCTGAGCATGATGGCGTCGGACTGCTCGAAGACGGCGTTGGCTACGTCGGTGATTTCCGCGCGGGTGGGCATGGGGTTTTCAATCATGCTCTCGAGCATGTGGGTGGCAACGATGACGGGCCGGCCCACGCGCAAGCAGGTTTTGACCGCCTTGCGCTGGATGATGGGGAGTTCCTCGTAGGGCACCTCGATGCCGAGATCACCGCGCGCGACCATCACGCCGTCGGATTCCTGGATGATCTCGCTGAGGTTTTGGACGGCCTGCTCGTCCTCGATCTTGGCGATGATGAGCGGGCGGTGCGGGGAGCGCGCGATGACGGCCTTGAGCTGTTGAATGTCCTTCGCCTCGCGCACGAAGGAGAGCGCGATGAAGTCCACGCCCAGTTCGAGGCCGAGTTCGACGTCGGCCAGGTCCTTGGCGGTGAGGGCGGGCAGGCTGACCTTGACGCCGGGGAGGTTGATGTGGCGGCGGCTGCCGAGCTTGCCTTCGGTGAGGACTTCGCACTCGATCTTGTTGGCGTGCTTGGTCAGCACCTTCATGCGGAGCGTGCCGTTGTCGAGCAGCACCACGTCGTCCACGCTGATGTCGTTGACGAAATTCTCGTAGTTCACATCCACGGAGTGCAGCTCCTCGCTGCGTTCGCCCCGGACGGTGAGAGTGAATTTCTGGCCGGGCTTGAGGTCGAGCACGGCCGGGAGATCGCCGGTGCGGATGGCCGGCCCCTGCGTGTCCATCATCAGGCCCACGGAAATCTGGCGCGCGGCGGCGGCGGCGCGGATGTCGCGCACGACCTGCCGCACCCAGTCGTGCGGGGCGTGGGACATGTTGAGCCGGGCAATGTTCAGGCCGGCGTCGATGAGTTTGCCGATCATCTCGGCGGAACTGGTGGCCGGGCCGAGGGTGGCAATGATCTTGGTCTTGCGAA
>Ga0049084_10000200_pt1 | contig 22893 bp, 16 predicted proteins | sample GreLakmeON33MSRF_FD_66720 | JGI IMG/M metagenome (GOLD analysis project Ga0049084, IMG submission 66720) | Freshwater lentic microbial communities from great Laurentian Lakes, MI, USA - Great Lakes metaG ON33MSRF | ecosystem: Environmental > Aquatic > Freshwater > Lake | place: Great Lakes... | reverse complement strand
GTGTGGTCGATCAGGAGATCGTCGGTTTCGAAGGTGGCCGTGAGGCGGTCGCCAACGGGGCGAGGCGCGGTCTCGGTCGAGACGAGACGGGTGAAGTAGACACCGTCAGGCAGATGAGAGCCGTCGAACTGGGCGAAGCTATCGCGGGTGTTGGCCGCAATATCGGTCCACGCGGTGTCGCCGTCGCGGCGGATGGAAAAGGTGCTGAGGACGTTGTCTTGATCGGGATCGGTGACGGTCCAGAAGACCACTTGCGTGCCGGGCGACGGGACGATCTGGCTGTTCAGCAACGTGGCTTTGCGTTTGGCGTCCTCATCTTTCGGGCTGGCGGAGACGAGCTGGCTCAGCGACGCGTTGGGCGCAGGGGGCTGGTCGACGGCAGGGATGAGCCCGAAGTTGGGTGTAATCAGGCGGAAATCTTGGAGGGTGGGGCGGCGATTCTGCGGCAGCACATAGAGCGTAGCCTTGTCGATCTCGGCGGCGGGCGCACCGAGCGTGGTATCAAGAACACGGATGCGGAGTTTGAAGTGGCGACCAAGCTGGGAGGCCCCGCGCCAGCCGCCGTCGGAAGGTTGGAGAGCGCTCCAAGGCCCCCAGCCCTCAAGTTCGTCGCTGCCATGGCTGGTGCGGATTTCGACGGAGAGTTGGGCGTCAGGGATATTTCGGATACGGTTGAAACGCAGCGCGCCGAGTTGCGCGAGGAGCCCGAGGTCGAGGCGGCGCGTTTCGGCTTCACGCGGGCCGGAGGCGGAGAAATCGAGGAGCGCAAAACCGGGGGCGTTGTTGCGGATGATCAAGAATTTTCCGGGCGCACCCGGGATGGGCGTGAGGCCGTTGAGCTGGGAAGAAATACTGCCCGCGAAGGTGAGGCCGAGGCGGGATTTGAGATCGTAGCCGTAGAGCTCGCCGAGTTCTCCGCCCGTTATGAAAATGACGTCGCCATGGCGGCCGAGGCGGTAGAAAGCGGAATTGGCGCGGGCGGCGAGAATTTCAGGGAAACCGTTGGGCGTAAACAGCACGAGGGTGCTGCGACCGCTGAATTTATCGGCGGGGGCGGTGAGGACGGGGTCCGCGGGCTTCGCGTCGGCGGCGGGTTTCTTGCCCTCCGCGGGCGTGATGCGAGATTCGCCACTGGTGCCGGTGAACACGATGCTCGCATAGAGGTCGCCATTCGGCTGGGGCAGGAGATCGGTGATCTCGGCGTCGCGATTTTCCTGGAGAATAATGGCGGGGATCGGGGTCGATAGTGCGGTGGGGCTGAGCCCCGGAGGAGCGGAGACAGGAGCGGGCGCGGAGACGGGGGTGAAGGTGTAGATGTTTCCCTTCGGGGAGGAACCGGCGGCGATGCGGCCATCGGCTAGCAACGCAAGGCGGCGGACGTTGCGGTCACGGATTTCGCCGAAGAGCGTAATGCCGCGATCGGCGAGCAGGGCGGGGTCGGTGATCTTTTCCGGAGCAAGGCCGGAGGCGGAAAACTTTTTCAGGTCGACGCGGTAAATGCGCCCGGGGTTTCCGGTTGCGACGAGCGCGGTGTCGGCACCGAGGAGGAGGAGGTCAAAAATGGAATCGACGGGGAGCGCGACGCGGGCGAGGGGTTGGCCATCGCGGACGACGTAGAGCGAGCCCTTCGGGGACGTGCCGGCTAGAAGGGCCCCGTCGGCGAGGGGCTTGATGGCGTAGACCTGCGGATCGTCGAGTGTGACGAGTTCTCGCGAGGCGTAGGTGGAGAGCGACGGGTTGTAGGTGATCTCGAGGATTTTTCCGTCCGGTCCAGTGCCCACGAGGAACTTCGTGGGGTCGTCGGTGGCCTCGATGCACCAGAGGAGATCAGCGGGAGCGGGCACGACGAGTTCGGCGAGAATGGGGCCCGCTACAAGCCGGCCATCGGAGCGGGCGGCGAGGCGTTTGAGGCTGCGGCTGGGGACATCGCGGAAGAAATCGATGTCGGTTTTCTTCGACAGTGGATCCGCGTGAAGCACGGAGGCGCCCATGCAACACACCAGGCCGGCGAACAATGAGCGGAGAGTATGGTTTGGAGAGAGCCCGCGGACTACACGGAGGGTTCGAAGGCCAAAAAGAGTGGGCATGAAGAAGGAGTAGCCGAAGCGAGTGCGGTGGGTCGGAGTGGGTGTCAGAAAAATGGAGACAAAAATAATCGGTACGGAGGCGGCGCGGGCCGGATCACTCCACGATACGGAGCGGGCGGCGGACTCCGGTGGCGGTCACTTTACCGGGGAGGACGTGGCGTTCCCAGAGCGGGAGGAAAGCATCGCGCTTGCGAAAACGCGCTTCGTCGGAGGCGCGGGCGATGCGTTCAATCGAGCCCGGGGTCTCGGGAGTCGCCACGGTTTGGTCGCTGAAAATCTCCGTGGTTTCGACAATCGCCAGACTGAGGCCGTCGGTCGGGCGTCCGTCGCGAAGGGCGGACAGGTAGGCCGGAAAACTGCGGAGCTCGGACGCGGAGATGAGCCGGGGACGGCCGGTGAGCTCGTCGAGGATGCGGCCGGGGGCGAGGACGACTTCGAGGCGCTTGCCGGTCCAAGCGGGGTTAATGGTGAGGTCGATAATCTCGCGATGCGTGGCCCCCTGAAAATCGCGCCAGGAGAGCGTCGCCTGCACGGTATCGCCGGCGCGCGCGGTCGAGCGGGAAAGTTGAAACTGTTCGATGACGACAGTGGGATTCTCGGCGAGGGCTTCGACGGTGAAGGTCACGCGGTCGGGAAAGGTTTTCTCGTAGGGGTTTTGGAGATTCGCGGCGAGGCCCTGCACGAATTCGTTGAGACCCTGCGCAAAGCCTTGCGGCCCGGCGTAGAGACTCTTGGTCGCGAGGGACTGGGAGGCGGGAAACAGGATGTTGCCGCGGAGGCGGAAGCCGTTGGCGAGGCCGGCGTCGTTGGAACCCATAATGGCCTGAGTGAGGCCGGCGGCGACGATTACGGGGGTAAGTTGCTGCTGGCGGACGACGGAGAAACGCAATGTGCGGGGAGCGCTGCCGAGGGGTTTTACGGTCACCTCGACGTCCGTCATGGCGGGTCCGGGGCCGAGCGTGCCGGAAACGGCGGAGAGACGATCTTGCGAAATCGTGCCGATGACGGCGCCGGTGTTGGCCAGTTTCACCGACGACATGGATGACGGGAGAATGGTGATGATCTCGGTGGCGCACATCGCCAGGGAAACTTCGCCGAGGGACAGCATGGGATGGCCGAACGCGGTGACGCGATTGCCATCGATGCGCGAGACCGTACCGGTGCCGGCGATGGTAATATCGCCGGTGGCAAGGGCGACGGCGACGGCGGAACCCGGGGAGAGCGGGGTGGAGGAGGGAGCGGAGTTGAGGGTTGCGGGTTGCGCGTTGAGCGAGGCGACGGCAGAGCCGGATTGCGTGCTGCCACCGAACGCGATCGCGGAGAGCCCGAGGGCCGTGAAGCGCGGGGCGAAGAGGTCGGCGACGGCGGGATTCAGGCCGGTGAGCGTGAAGGCGGGCGCCAGTGGGGTTGGAGCGTGGGGCGAGCCCAGCGGTGCAAGCTGAGTGTTGAGAGTCGAAGGAGGGGCCGATTCTGACGAACGAGACAAGCTGGTGCCGGACGACTTGGGCGTGGGCAGGGTGGACGCGGTGACGCGTTCGCGAACTTCGACGAGGTCGGCGGCGGGGGTGAAGCCGGCGAAGCGGACCGTCTCGAAGCGTTGTATTTGATAACTGAGTGCGCCGGCGAGTTTGCCGTCGATGTAGAGGGGGCTCCCGCTCATACCGGCGACTGCACCCATTTTTTGGACACGCTCATCGGTGAGTTCGCAGACGATGAGCGATTTGCCGAGGCCGAGAGCGTTGCGGAGGATACCAGTGACCTCGACGCTGAAAGGCTCGGGTGCGGTGCCGCGGAAGACGGTCCAGACTTCGCCGCGTTGGCCGGGCTTCACGTCATCGAGAGCAAGGGAGGCGGTGCCGGAGGGTTGAGGACGAGGCGCGGGCTGGGCGGGTTGGGCGAGGAGAAATTGAAACGCGGAGGACGCGGAGAGCGCGGAGAGCAGGAGCAGCCGACGGAAAGAGAAACAAGAGCGCATGAAGTGGAAAGAGACGGAGTGCGTCCGCGAAGAATCAATCAAAGTTCCGCGATGGCTTGCGACATGATTTCGCAGGCCCGGTCGATGGCGGGGCCCTCGTGAGCCGTGCTGATAAAGCCGGCTTCGTAGGCGCTTGGGGCAAGATAGACGCCGCGCGCGAGACAGGCGCGGAAAAAACGGGCAAAGAGTTTGGCATCACCGGTGAGCGCGGTGGCGTAGTCGCGCACCGGTGTCGCGGTGAAAAAGATACTGAACATGGAGCCGCATTGGGGGACTTGGGCTGGGATACCTTTGGCGCGCGTGGCAGCGAGGACGGCATCGCGGAGTTGGCGACCGAGGCGGTCGAGGCGAGTGTAAGGGGAAGCGCCAGAGCCGTCATCTTCGAGGAGGCGGAGGGCGGCGATGCCGGCCGCCATGGCGAGGGGATTGCCGCTGAGCGTGCCGGCTTGGTAGACGGGTCCGAGGGGAGCGAGGTAGTCCATGATGTCGGAGCGTCCGCCGAACGCGCCGACGGGTAAACCGCCGCCGATGATTTTCCCGAGGCAGGTGAGGTCGGGGGCAAACGGAAGTCGGGCGTTGAGAGCTGAGCCCTGAGAGCCGGATGCGGAGGCGGCAGCGGCGTGGTGGGCGGCGGCGAGTTCCTCGTTGAGGAGACCCTGTACGCCGGCCTTGTGGAGCCGGAAGCCGGTCATGACTTCGTCGAAGATGAGGAGCGCGCCATGCTGTGCGGTGATGGCGCGAACGGCAGCGAGGTAGCCGACGTCGGGCATGATAAAGCCGACGTTGCCACAGTAGGGCTCGAGAATGACGCAGGCGATTTGGCCGGGGTTGGCGGCGAACGCGGCGTCGAGGGAGGCGGTGTCGTTGTAGGGGAGAACGATGGTCTCGCGGGCGAAGGAGGCGGGGACGCCGGCGCTGTCGGGGTGGCCGTGGGTGAGCGCGCCGGAACCGGCTTTGATGAGCAGCGAGTCGGAATGGCCGTGGTAACAGCCGGCGAATTTAATGATCTTGTCGCGCTGGGTGAAGCCGCGCGCGAGGCGGATGGCCGACATCGTGGCTTCCGTGCCGCTGCTGCACATGCGGACTTTTTGGATCGAGGGCACGAAGCGAGTGATGAGCTCGGCCATCTCGACCTCGGAGGGATTGGGTGTGCCGAAGGAGGTCCCGTTTTCGAGGGCGGCGGCGATGGCGGCTTTGATGACCGGGTGGTTGTGGCCGTGGATGGCTGGGCCCCAGGTGCAGACGAAGTCGATGAGTTCACGGTCGTCGGCGGTGACGAGCGTGGCGCCGCGCGCAGCCTTCACGAAGAACGGCGCGCCGCCGACGGAGCGGAAAGCGCGGACGGGGGAATTGACGCCGCCAGGGATGAGCTGCAGGGCGCGGGTGAAGAGGGTGTCGGAGGTGAGAGCGGGCATGGGTTAGAAATCGTAAACGTCCTTGCGGTGGTCGACGCGCACAATGCGCACAAAGATGCGTTCGTCGAGAAGGCGTGCGATCACTCGGTCGTCGCCCACGTGATCGCACCGGCCGCCATGAAGAGCAGCGGGCAGGGGCTGATCGAAACGCCGTGGATCTGCGTCGCCGGCGATGTGCGTAACGAGATAACGCGCGCTGCGCGGGTGCGCCTCGCGATCGAGGCCCTCGAGTTCGCGCAAGGCTTCGGCCTCAAACTGATAGACCCAGCTCACGCTTAACTTCCGCCATCGAGTCGGTGCGGGACTGGCCGGCTTCAAGTCGTGCGAATCGCTCTTGGGCGATGCGGATGTTCTCTTGCTCATCGAGCCACGAAACCCACGCAGCGCGCGCGAGAGCGGTCCTGGAGCGACCGACCCGCTTGGGCCTCGAGGGCCAGCTTGCGCTTCATGACGGGCTTGAGGCGGAGGGAAACCATGGCGGAAAATTAGGTGGAGCGGTGGGCCGCGCAAAGGAAAATTCGCGATCCGGCGAGCGACGATACTTCGAAGACAAACCAGTGATGAAACATGAGGGAGAGGGACCGACGCAGCAGCGCGGCTGCGAAACCGCTCCGATGTTCAGCTCACGTATTTTTGCACGATCGGAATCCGCCGGCCGACGCCGAAGGCGAGGGGTGTTATTTTGAGGCCGGGGGCGGCTTGCTTTCGTTTGTATTCGTTGAGGTCCACTTTGCGGACCACGTCGTTGACCACGGACTCGGCGAAGCCTTGTGCGATCAGGTCGCGACGGGAGAGGCCTTCTTCCACGTAGCCTTTGAGGATCGCGTCGAGGATGTCGTAGGGCGGGAGGCTGTCTTGATCCACTTGGCCGGGGCGGAGTTCGGCGCTCGGGGGCTTTTCGATGGTGTTGAGCGGGATAATCTCGCGACCGTCTCCCGGTGCGGCGGGGGAATTTATCCAGCGGGCCAGGGCGAAGATTTGGGTTTTGAAGACGTCGCTGATCACGGCGAGGCCGCCGCACATGTCGCCGTAGAGCGTGCAGTAGCCGACGGCCATTTCACTTTTGTTACCCGTCGTGAGGAGGAGAGAGCCGAACTTGTTTGAGAGCGCCATCATCAGGACACCGCGGACGCGGGCTTGGATATTCTCTTCGGTCACGTCGGGGGCACGGCCGGCGAAGATGGGGCCAAGGGCGGTCTCGGCGGCAACCACGGCATCGGCGATGGCGATTGTCTCGAAACGGATGCCGAGGTTTTCCGCGAGGCTGCGAGCGTCGTCGCGCGAGTGTTGCGAGGAGATCGCGGAGGGCAGGGAGACGCCAATGACGTTTTCGGGGCCGAAGGCGTCGGCGGCGAGCACGGCGACGATGGCGGAGTCGATGCCGCCGGAAAGGGCGATGAGGGCGCGCTTGAACCCGCTTTTTTGCGCGTAATCGCGCAGGCCGAGGACGAGGGCGTGATAGATGTCGCTGAGTTCCGCGGGAGCGAAGCTGGCAGCGAGTTGAGGGTTGAGCGTTGAGCGTTGAGAGACGGAGGCGACGGAGACGGCGGCGGAACTGACGGAGGTGCGGGCGAGGCAGACTTCGACGACGCGGAGTTCTTCGGCGAAAGCGGCGAGGCCGGCGGTGACGTGGCCCTGGGCGTCGACGACGTGGCTGCGGCCGTCGAAGATGAGTTCGTCGTTACCGCCGATGGCATTAATGTAAGCGACCGCACAGCCGAGGGCGCGGGCGGCTTTGGAGACGACGAGATTTTGCCGGACGCCATCTTTGGCGTTGTGCCAAGGACTGGCGGAGAGGTTGACCATGAGGTCGCATTTTTGATCGGCGAGTTGTTCGATGGGCATCCGGCCGGAATAGAGGCGGCGCGTGCTGATCATGGGGTGGGTCCAGATATCCTCGCAGATGGTGAGGCCGATGCGGACGCCGGCGTGATCGACGACGGTGGGGGAAGTGGCGGGCTCGAAGTAGCGGTCTTCGTCGAAGACATCGTAGGTGGGCAGGAGACATTTTCGGCCGATGGCAACGACGGCGCCGCGGTAGCAGAACGCGGCGGAGTTGTAAAACGGCCGCCCCCGGCCGGTGGGGTTGAGTTCGACGGTGCCGACGATGGCGGGAACGGCACCGGTCGCAGCGGCGATCTGGGCGAGGGTTTCGGCGACATCGGGGACGAAGCGGCGCTTAAATAATAGGTCGCGGGGCGGGTAACCGCAAACCGCGAGTTCGGGGAAGACGACGAGCTCGGCGCCCTGCGCGACGAGCGCGGTGTAGGCATCGAGAATTTTCCGGCGATTGCCGGCGAGATCGCCGACGGTGGGATTGAGCTGAGCGAGACCGAGGCGCATGAAAATGAGAGGAGCGGGGAACGTGGGAGGCTTTTCGCCGACTGACAACTCGCAACGTCAACTCGCAACGTCGGGCTTGCGCTGCACGTCAAGCGGGCGATTTGCTACCCCTCCATTCTTTAATTCGCATCATGCCCAATCGACGCATTCTTCCGTTCCTCTTATTTTTGGTTGGCCTGAACGCGATGGGCGCGGCTGAACGGACGACGCTGACACTGGAGCAGGCCTTGGCCTCTGCCGAAGGCGTGAACAGCAGCGTGCTGATCAGTCGCGAGGTGGCCGCCCAGGCGTTTGAGCAGGCCAACCAGGCGCGCGCGGGCACGTTGCCCGTGGTCAACGTCACGGGGACGCAGCGCCGTTCGCGCAACCTGACGATTCTGAGCACAACGGGCGCACTTAGTGAGACCCGGCCCTCGAATCGCTATGACGGGCGCATCGGCGGCACGTATGCGGTGTTAAATCCCCAGTTGCTTTCCGCCGGCCAGGCAGTGCGCGTCGGAGCTGAAGTCGCGAAGATCGACGTGCTCGCCACCGTGCAGACGGCGCTGTCGGGGGTGGCGCAGGCGTATTTCGGGCATCTGCGGAACTTACGTCGGCTCGATGTGCTCGATGCCAACATTACCCGCGCACGTTCGCTGTACGAGCTGGCGCGCAACCAGCTCAATGCGGGTGTCGCGACGCAGATCGATGTCACGCGGGCCGAGGCGCAGCTGGCGCAGGCGGAGCAGGCGCGGTTGCAACAGGTGACCTCCGTGATGCAGAGCGATTTGGGCTTCAAGCGGCTCCTCAACCTGGATCCGGGGGCACCATTGGTGTTGGTAGATTTTCCGCTGGCGCGCGTGGATGCCAGTCTCGGAATGCTGGGCGAAGGCCGCACGACCTTCGAGCAACGCGCCGACTGGCTGCGGACGCAGAAAGCGCTGGAGCAGTCGCGCCTCGAGGTGCGCACGACGATGTTTGAACGGTTGCCTACGCTGGGGCTGGCGGGTGACTTCGGACACGCGGCCGCGAACATCGACGACGACGGACACCGCAAAGTCTGGACGTTTGGCGCGACGGTGACGGTGCCGATCTTTGACGGATGGCGCGCCGGCGCGAATCGCGGCGCCGCGCTCTCCCGGCAGCGGGTGCAACAGGCGCGTCTCAATTCCCTCGAGCTGCAGATCTCCTCCGAGCTGCGATTGGCACGGCAGGACGCGTCCTCGCGTTTCGCGCAGATCACCGTTGCGGAAAAAAATGCGCGCCTCGCCGAGGAGCAACTCCGGCTCGCGCGCTCGCGTTACAATGAGGGCGTCGCCGACAACCGTGAAATCATCGAAGCGCAGACGCAGTTGGCTGTCGCGGCGGACAATCTCCTCGAAGCCGTTTACCAATACAACTTGAGTCGCGTGGAGTTGGCCCGCGCGAAGGGCGACGTACGCGCCGTGCTCGCGGAAAAAGCCCAATGACCGGTGCGAAGGGGGACGCTCGATTGATTTTGGCCTCGGCCTCGCCGCGTCGGCGGGAACTGCTGGGGCAACTCGGCGTGCCCTTCGAAATTGTAGTGGCGGACGTGACCGAGCATGAAGAAGCCTCGACCGACCCGCGAGTGATGGTGGCGCATAGCGCGGCCTTGAAGGCGGAGTGGGTGTCGGCGCGTCATCCGAATGCGGTGGTGTTGGGGGCGGACACGACGGTGTTTATCGAGGGAGTGGCACTGAATAAACCATGCGATGGGGCGGAGGCGCGAGCGATGTTGCGACGGCTGAGTGGAAGGACCCACACGGTGTTTACGGGGTTGGCGTTGCGCCGAGCGAGCGACGGACTGCGGATTGATGAAGGGGTGGCGAGCGACGTGACCTTCAAGGCTTTCGATGAGACCGTGATCGAAGACTACCTCGCGCGTGTGCACACCCTCGACAAGGCCGGCGGCTACGCGATCCAGGAACACAGTGAGCTACTGGGTGCGGAGTATCGGGGGTCGTTGACAAATATTATCGGGCTACCGGTGGAAACCACGAAACAAATTTTGACGCGGTGTGGTCTCCTGCCATGACCTTGCCGGTCTACGCACGTCACCCACCTGAATGAGTCAGTCCATCACCACACCCTCTCTGTCCGCCGCGCTGCGAGGTTTTGCCGTGCGCACGTGGGCGGACCCGGAGTCGCGGTCGACGCTGGTCGGGGTGACCGGGGTGATTCTTTTCTACCTGCTGCTGTGGCTGGTTTCGCCATATTTGTTTCGGATCGATCCGCTCACGGCTTCGGCGCATCGGCCGCAGGCGTCGCCGCAGCCCTTCAGCATCGAGTTGGCGCCGGACACATTTATCAAGCCGACGGTGAAACCACCGCCGCCGAACAAGTTTGTGGAGACGAATCCGGACGCGCCGGAAAACATCCCGGATAGGACGACTAATTTTGCAGCCCAAAACCAGCAAGTTGCGCAGGAAAAGCCGACGCCCGATGGCAAGAATGACATGCCGGCGCTCGCAGGGAAAAAGGATTTTCAATCTACGCAGATTGTGAGCGGGCAGTTGTCGAAACCGATTGAACTGCTGGAAGCAGTGCCGCCAGCGGACGTGACGCCGCCCTCGGAGAAGACCGTCCAAGCGCCGAAGCTGGAGCAGAATCCATTGACTGGCTTGGAGAAAAAAGACGGGGAGAGCAAAGACGGGTTCGCCAGTAACATTTCGAAGATCGCCGAGAATACTCGGGCGATCCCCAATCGCATCGAGGGTGTGAAAAACGTACCGATGGTGAACGACGCCCTGGCGACGCAGCCAGCGATCGACCCGCAACGTCCTCGTCCGCGTCCCACCGTGGTGAAACAACAACAGGTCAGGCCGGCGATCTTCGCGGAGAACAAGTTTGGCACGCAAAATATCGGACCAACGGCAGTCGATGCACGCTGGAGCAACTACGGTGCCTACCTCCAGCGCATGATCGAGTCGGTGCAACTTCAGTGGGAGCATCTGCTCCGGGAGAGCAAAGTTAACCCGACGACCGGGAGCTCGGTGACCGTCAAATTCGTGATGGATTCCAAAGGACTGATCGCCCGGATCGTCAACGTGGACAGCACGGCGAAAGACGCGGCCGAACGTGCGTGCATGAGCGCCATCACCGATCGCGCGCCCTACGGCGAATGGACGGACGATATGAAGGCGGTGCTCGGAGAGGAGCAGGAGATGACGTTTACCTTTTACTACCAATGAGTGGACCATCGGAAAAGTTTTGGACAAACCTGCCGCTGGGTCGCGAGGTGACGCTGCTCATGCACGATGCGAACGGGGTCGCGGCGCTGGCAAAACCCGCCGGAGTGCTGTCGCATCCGAATGAACCCGGCGAAGAGCCGCGCTCGCTGTTGACGGTGCCTTATACGATCGCCGACGAGGTCTATGCGTGGACCGACGTGGACGGAGCGAAGCGACAGTTGTGGCTGTTGAATCGCTTGGATTCGGCGACCTCGGGCGTGATCCTCGCGGCGGCCAACGGCGAGCTCGCGGCCGAGATCAGGGCCCAGTTCAGGAAGAAACAAATCAGGAAAATCTACTGCGCGCTCGTATTTGGCGGTCCCCGACAGCCGCTGGAAATCTGGCGCGACTTGCTGGTGGTGGATAAGCGCGGAGGGAAAATCCGAGCGGCGGCGAATGCGGGCAACGTCCCGTCGGAAAGCCGGATGAGCGTGGTCCGCATCGGGCAAAAAGAGCCGCGCGTTTCCTTGTTGAAGTTGGAGCCGAGGACGGGGCGCAGCCACCAGTTGCGGGTCCAGGCGGCCAAACGGCATCTACCGATCATCGGCGACCAGACGTATGGAGATTTTGGACGCAACCGCACCTTCGCGAAGATGGCGGGGACGAAGCGGATGTTTTTGCATTCGCTGGAAACGAATTTCGACTACGAGTGGCGGGAGCGGACGTGGCAATTTGCGGCGCGGGCACCGATCCCGCGCGAGTTCGAGAAGTTCCTTTGACAGAGGGCAGAGAATGCGCGGAATTGCGCATTTCACGTCCGCCATGATTTTGCCCAAAGCCACTCGTCTCACGCCTGAACAGCTCACCGAAGTTACCGGAATCGTGACGGAGTTTGGCTGCAAGATACAGCAGATCGTCGGCGCGGTGCGGACAATCTACGCGATCGTCGGTGATGAGCGCGAAGAGCTGATGATTAACCGGCTGGAAGGTCTGGACTACGTCGACCGCATCGACCGCATCCAGTCGCCCTTCAAACTCATGGACAAGCGGTCGGATCTGGCGAGTCACCGCATCACGATCGGCGGAGTGACCTTGGGCGAGGAGCTCTTCGTCATTGCTGGGGCGTGCACGATTGATCCGAAGAATCCGAATTATTTCTATGAGACGGCGGCGGCGGTGAAGGAGTCGGGGGCGAATGCGCTGCGGGGCGGCGTGTGGAAACCGCGGACGAATCCGTATTCATTTCAAGGCGACGTGAAGTCACTCGACATCCTCATGGAGGCTTCGCGCCGCACGGGATTGCCCGTCGATACCGAGGTCATGGAGGAGGCGCACATCACCCTCGCGCTCGCTGCAGGCGTGCACACGTTGCAGATCGGTGCGCGCAACGCGCTCAACTACTCGCTGCTCCGCGCCGTGGGCAAAGCCATCGCCGAGCGCGACACCGTCGTGCTTCTCAAGCGGAGCATTCACATGGGACCGTTGAGCGAGTTCATCTCGGCCGCGGAATACATCGCGGCGTTCGGCAATCCCAACGTGATTCTCTGTCCGCGTGGCACCACGCCGACGCTCGATGGGTATCGGAACCACCCGGACGAGAGCATCACGCCGCTCTTGAAGGAAAAAACGTGGGCTCCGGTGGTGGTCGATCCGTCGCACTCTGTGGGCAAAGCGACCTACGTGCCGGCGGCGGCATTGGCGGCGGTCGCGTATGGCGCGGACGGACTTTGTATCGAAGCCCACGTCGAGCCGACGAAGGGGATTGGCGATGATCCGAAACAGGCGCTGACGCCCGAAGTGCTGCGCAAGACCATCGCGCAGGCGAGGCAACTGTGGGAGATTCGCCGGAAGTGAAGCGCGCGTAGGAACGTGGTTTGACGATTGAGGCCTCGTGATCTGGAGCGGCGGTCGCGGCGGCGGGGACGACGCGTCCGGGGCGGACGAAGACGTTAGCTACTAATGACCAATCCCGAGGAATTTTTACTGAGAGGGAAAGTCGCGATTTGGCCGATTGGGCGGGTGTCCACTATCGCATCGCCAGATGCGCGCTGCCCAGCGGCCTTCACCACTCACAGCAAACTAAGCTGCGAGTCGTCGCTTGCGACCACCGTGATTTTCTTCTTCGGCTTCGCCTGCGGGGCCGCAGCGGTCGGAAGAGTCACAGCGGTGTCGTCGCTCTCGAGTTTCGCCAGAATGGTTTTCGCGCGGTTGATGACACTCAGCGGGAGGCCAGCGAGACGCGCGACTTGAATGCCGTAGCTGCGGTCGGCGGCGCCGGGGACGACGCGGCGGACGAAGACGATGTCGTCGTTCCACTCTTTCACCGCGACGGAGAAGTTACGCAATCGCGGGAGGTGTTTCGCGAGTTGCGTGAGCTCTTGATAGTGCGTCGCAAAAAGCGTGCGGGCCCCGCGTGAGTCGCCGCGGTGGAGGTACTCGACGACGGCCCAGGCGATCGAGAGCCCGTCATAGGTCGACGTGCCGCGGCCGATTTCGTCGAGGATAATGAGGGAACGGTCGGTCGCGTTGTTGAGGATGTTGGCGGTCTCGTTCATCTCGACCATGAAGGTGGAGTTACCGCGGGCGAGGTCGTCGCTGGCGCCGACGCGGGAAAAAATGCGGTCGACGAGACCGACGCGGCAAGATTTCGCGGGTACCCAACAGCCAACTTGGGCGAGGAGAGTGATGAGCGCGATCTGGCGGATGTAGGTGGATTTACCGGCCATATTCGGGCCGGTCAGGAGGACGATTTGGGCATCGTCGCAGGCGAGCAGGGTATCGTTCGGGACGAAAGCGGCACTGGCGCCTCGCGCGACAGCGGTGTCGGGTGAGCGGAGCATTTGCTCGACGACGGGGTGGCGACCCTCGGTGATTTCAAGGATGTCTCCTTCGTCGATGGTCGGACGGCAGTAGTCCCAATCGCGCGCGAGCAAGGCCCAACCGGCGAGGACGTCGAGTTCGGCGAGGGCGTCGGCGGTGTGGGCCAGGGCGATGGAGTCGTCGAGGACGGACGCGACGAGTTGATTGAACAGTTCGAGCTCGCGCGTGGCGGCATTTTCCTCGGCGTGAAAAATCTCCTTTTCCTTTTGCTTGAGGGACTCGGTCACATAGCGCTCGCCGCCCACCGTCGTCTGTCGGCGAACATAATCGGCGGGGACCAAGTGCAGATTGGCTTTGGTTATCTCGATGTAGTAACCGAAATTATTTGTGAACCTAACCTTGAGGCTGCGGATTCCGGTGCGTTCTTGTTCACCGCGTTCGAGATCGGAAAGCCAGGTTTTATTGTTCGTGGTGAGAGCGCGGAGACGGTCGAGTTCGGGGTCGTAACCGGCGCGGAGGTAGTTGCCATCAGCGAGATCGTTGGGGAGTTCGTCGGCGAGCGAGCTAACCAGGAGCTGCCGCAAAGCCGGTAGTTCCTGAAGTTGAGAGCTGAGCGTGGAGAGCTGAGCGTCCGACCCAAATGCGGAAAGGGAGGAACGCAGCTCGGGGATCTGGGCGAGGGTATCACGGATGCCGCCGAGTTCGCGCGGGTTGCGCAGGCGATTTTGGAGACGACCGAGGATGCGTGGAATATCGCGGACGCTGGCGAGCAACTCGCGGAGCAAGGCGAGACGCGAAGGCTGCGCGAGCAGCTCGCCCACGAGGGATTGGCGACGATTGATCTCAGCGAGATCGAGGGTGGGGGAGGCGAGCCAACGTTCCAGGAGACGGGCGCCGGCAGCGGTGCCGGTACGGTTGATGGCGGTGAGCAATGAGCCGTCGCGGGCACCACGGCTGGAGGCGAAAATCTCCAAGTTACGCAGCGTGGCAGGGTCGAGGAGCAGGGTGCGCGCGCTGCGGTATTCCTGCAGGCCGCGGAGATTTTCCGGTTTCGCGCAGAGATTTTCCGTCGCGTAGTAGACGAGGGTGCCGGCGGGGCCGAGGGCCGGATGCGAATGGACGAGGCCGAAGCCCTGGAGATTCATGACACCGAGCGTGTCCATGACCGTTTTCGCACCGGTGGCGGTGTCGAAGTGGTAGCCTGGGAGTTCGGTGACGAGACGGGTGGAGGCAAAAGCGTGGAGCGCGTGGACCTCGGTCTGGTCGTGCGGGGCGGCCTGCCAGCGCTCGCGTTCATTTTCGATCACGAGCAGTTCGGCGGGATCAAGGGCGGTGAGCACCGGGAGCAGGTTGGCGATGTGCGTATCGGTCGCGACGCGGAATTCGCCGGTGGAGAGATCAAGCCACGCGGCGTGCAAGCCGTGTTTATCGAGGGCGAGGGCACAGAGGTAATGGTTGCGCGCAGCGTCGAGCTGATTGGCGGCGAGCGTGGTGCCGGGGGAAAGAATGCGCGTAAGTTGGCGGCGGACCAGTTTGCCGGCTTTGGCGGGCTCGGCTTGGTCGCAGATGGCGACTTTTTTGCCGGCGGCGAGCAGCTTGGTGACGTAGTTGTCGAGGGCCTGCGACGGCAGACCGGCCATCGGGTGATCCTGGCGTTTCGTCAGCGTGAGACCGAGGAGGCGCGAAGCGATGACGGCGTCGTCGAAAAACATCTCGAAGAAATCTCCGAGGCGGAAGAGCAGCAAAGTATCCTTCGGGAGGCCGCGTTTGACCTCGAAATACTGCTGCATCATCGGGGTGAGTTTGACGGCGTCGGACATGGAAGGGACGGGGAGTGGAACCACGAAACGCGGGGAATACACGAAAATATTTCCGGGAGGCTTGCTCCGACAGAGCGGGTCGTTCGTGTATTTCCCGTGAAGCTTTTTCATCGAGATTTGGGTGGAGCGGGGCGACCGCCGCTGGTGGTGCTGCACGGGATGCTCGGCTCGTCGCGTAACTGGCTGTCGGCGGGGCGCGATCTCGCGGACACGTTTCACGTGCTCGCGCCGGATTTGAGAAATCACGGGGACTCTCCGCATGCCGAAAGCATGGGCTATCCGGAAATGATGGCGGATGTGGTGGCATGGATGGACGCGCAGGGGATCGCGAAGGTGGCGTTGCTCGGGCATAGCATGGGAGGGAAAATAGCGATGCTGCTCGCCTGCCGCCATCCGGAGCGGGTGGCTCGGCTCATCGTCGCGGATATCGCACCCAAGGACTATTTCTGGGTAGCGCATCGGGTGAACTTTGTGGCGATGAACGAACTTGATCTCGCGGGTGTGCACTCGCGGGCCGAGGCCGAAATGCGGCTGGAGGCCCGCGTGACGAGTGGGGCGATGCGAAAATTTATGGTGACGAATCTGGAGCGGGCCGAAGATGGTCAGTGGAGGTGGTCGATCAATTTGCCGGCGATTACGGCGGCGTTGGGCACATTGGAGAAAAACTCGCTCACGATGGGCGACCAGGGTGACCGTTTCGAAGGGCCAGCGCTCTTTGTTGCGGGTGGAAAGTCAGATTATATCGGCGCGGAGGACGAGGTGACGATTCGGCGGCATTTTCCGGCGGCGCGGCTCGAAACTATTGGCGAGAGCGGTCACAATCCGCACATGGAGGCGCGGGAGAAATTTGTGGCGCTCGTACGTCCAGCATGAACAGTGGTTGCATCTCGGCGAAGTTTTCCTCCACGTTTTCACTATGCCCCACATTAGCTCCAGCAAGACGCAGCCTGTTTATGATGTGATCGTGGTCGGCTCCGGTGCCGGCGGTGGCCAGACGGCCTACACGCTCACGATGGAGGGCGCGAAGGTCCTCATGCTCGAAGCGGGGAGAAACTACGACCCGGTAAAGGAAACGCCGATGTTTCAGACCAACAATCAGGCCCCGTTGCGCGGTGCGAGCACGCCGGATAAACCCTTTGGTTTCTACGACTCGACGGTCGATGGGGGCTGGCAAGTGCCCGGCGAGCCCTACACGAGTGCGTCGAGCGACCCGGCACGACAATTCTGGTGGTGGCGCGCGCGGATGCTCGGCGGCCGCACGAACCACTGGGGCCGAATCTCGCTGCGGAACGGACCCTATGATTTCAAGCCGTATACGCGGGACGGGCTTGGGTTCGACTGGCCGATGTCCTATGAGGATCTCGCGCCTTACTACAACAAGACCGAGATGCTGGTCGGTGTCTACGGCACGAATGAAGGATTGGAAAACACGCCGAATTCGCCGGCCGGTTGTCTGTTGCCTCCGCCGAAGATGCGCGCCGGTGAATTGCTCGCCCAACATCGCGCCAAAAAACTCGGGATTCCGGTGATGGCCATCCACCGCGCCGTGCTGAGTGCGAAGCAGGATGCCGAAAACTTACCGGCTAAATTGCATCCGAAGAATGCCAAGGCTCAACGTCTGATCGCGAAGGCGATGCGCGAGCGGGCGGCGTGTTTCTGGGCGACCGCGTGCGGCCGAGGATGCTCGATCAAAGCGAACTATCAGTCGACCACGGTTCATCTGCCGCCCGCCCTCGACACGGGCAATCTCGACATCGTCACCGACGCGATGGTGCGCGCGGTGACCGTCGACGAAAACGGCAAGGCCACCGGCGTTAGCTACATCGACCGGAAGACTCGCGAGGAGCGCACGGTGAAGGCACGCGTGGTAGTCCTGGCCGCGAGTTCTGCGGAGTCCGTGCGGATTCTGCTCAATTCAAAATCACCGCGTTTCCCCAATGGCCTCGCGAATTCGAGCGGCCTCGTCGGCAAATATATCATGGACACCGTCGGTGCGCGGCTGGGTGGGCAAATCCCCGCGCTGGAAAATCTGCCGGTGCACAATGAGGACGGCGCGGGTGGCTCCCACGTCTATGTTCCCTGGTGGCTCTACAAAGAGCAGCACGCCGGAAAGCTCGGTTTTGCCCGCGGTTACCACATCGAATTTGACTCAGGCCGCCGCATGCCCGGGATGGGCTCGACCAGTGGCCTCGAGGGTATCAATGGCGGCGGCTACGGCCAGCAATTCAAGGCCGACGCGCGCCGCTATTATGGGTCCTTCATGAGCTTCGCCGGCCGGGGCGAGATGATTCCGAACGACGACTCGTTCTGCGAACTTGATCCGACGGTGAAGGACAAGTGGGGCATCCCGGTGCTCCGTTTTCATTGGAAATGGTCCGAGCATGAGACCCGTCAGGCGGCGCACATGCAAAAAACGTTCGGCGAAATCATTGAGTCGATGGGGGGCAAGGCAGGGAAACCGGAGGCCACGGGCGCGGCCGCGATTGAACCGGGCGGCAAGATTATCCACGAAGTCGGCGGGACGATCATGGGCACAGACCCAAAGAAATCCGTGACGAACCAGTGGTGTCAGACTTGGGAGGTGAAGAATCTCTTCGTGAACGATGGCGGAGCGTTTTGCTCCAACGCGGACAAAAATCCCACGCTCACGATTATGGCGCTCGCGTGGCGTTCCAGCGATTACCTCCTCGAAGAAATGCGGAAAGGAAACCTTTGATATGAATACCCCGGAACCTGCAGACTCACTCCGCTTGGATCGTCGCTCGGCGATTAAGTGGATGCTCACCGCCACCGCTTCCGTTGCACTCATGGAACGTGCGGGCATGGCCGCAGAGGGTACCCCGAAGGTCGGTGTCGGTTACGGCACTGATCCTGACTTGGTTAAAATCTACAAACCAGGCGATGTATGGGCGCTGACGTTTACCGACCCCCAACGCCGGACCGCGACGGCGCTCTGCGACACGATCATCCCGGCCGACGATAAGTCGCCGGCAGCTTCGAAAGTCGGCGTGCCGGACTTCATCGACGAATGGATCAGTGCGCCGTATCCAGGTCACACCGACGACAAACGTACGGTGCTCGAAGGCCTCGCGTGGATTGATGAGGAGTCGCAAAAACGCTTTGGCAACAATTTCGCCGATCTCGTCCTCAAACAAAAGAACGCGATCTGCGACGACATTTGCGTGTTCGGAACGGCGAAGCCTGAATTCAAGAAAGCTGCGGGCTTCTTTCGTAAATTCCGCGACCTGACCGCGGGCGGATTCTATTCTACTCCCGAGGGGATGAAGGACATCGGCTATGTCGGCAACGTGCCGACCGTAAACTTCGCCGGACCGACGCCGGAAGCGCTGAAGCATTTGGGGCTGGCCTAACCGGACCCCGCGCTCGGCGCGTGCCCGCGACGAACTCGCGGGTCACCGCTTCGTCCACAGCCGCAGCGAGGCGAGGAGGAAGTCCTCGAGCGCGGCGGACTCGTTGAGGTTGAGGCGGAGCAAACCGACGTTGTGCTCAATTTTTTCGATGGCGCCGATGATGGCCCGGCGGGCGACGTCGTCGCCGGCGCAGAGGCGGGGCAGGGCATAGGCGCGGGTGGCTTGCTCAATTTCGGCAAAGAGGCGTGCCCGCAGGCCGTTGGCGATACCCGTCTCGATTGCGACTTGCTCATCATCGGCGAGGTCGGGCGGGAGCTTTTCTTTTTGCTGCTTCCAAACTTCGTCGGTCGCGAAATCGAGCACGGCACCGAACCGGGCGACGAGGCCGTAGACCGTGAAGATGTGGTCGGCGACGGCACGTTTATCGGACACCCCGGCGGAAAGGCGGCCGAGCCAAGCGCGGTAGTCTTCGAGCCAGGGCGTCCATCCATCGGCGGCGAGTGGAATGCCGAGCGATGGAAAACGAAACTGGAGGACGCGACTGCGGATGGTGGGCAGCAGCGCGTAAGGCCGCGTCGTGAGCAGGAGGAGCGTGGTGTTCGCGGGCGGTTCCTCGAGGGTTTTGAGGAAGACGTTGGCCGCCGCGGTGTTCATGCGATCCACCTCGTGGAGGATGGCGACTTTGCGCGGGGCGACGGCGGCGGATACCTGGACTTTGGCGATCAGCTCGCGGGTCGCGTCGGCGGATATCTGGCGCATCTTGCCTGCTGGCCGCAGGGCGAAGCAATCGGGGTGCTGGTCCGGTGGGAAGTGGGCGGAGGCACCCTTGGCGTTTAACAAGCGGTCGGCGATCGCGAGGGCGATGGCGACGAGGACATCCGGATCATCACCGTGAAGCAGCAGGCTGTGCGACAGGCGTTGGCGCGCGATGGCCTGTTCAATCACGACGACGGCCGGAGTGCCGGCGAGGCTGGGGGGCCAAGGCGTGGCAGCGGTCATGAGGCGCGTCGAATCGGCACGGGGGACATCAGAACGGGTGACGAGACGAAGGTCCTCTGGATCGGATCAGAGATCGGCCCTATTTGAGCCGCGCTTGAACCTCGGTCCAAATTTTTTTCTCGATCGCGTCGGCGCTTTTGGTGCCGTCAACGACGAGAAAACGTTCGGGCATTCCTCGGGCGAGGACGAGGTAGCCTTCGCGAACTTTGGTATAGAACTCGAGATTTTCACGCTCCATCCGATCGGGAAGATCGGAGGCGCGTTGCCTCAGGCGGGCGAGACTCACCTCAGTCGGAACGTCGATGACGACGGTGAGGTCGGGCATGACGTTCCCGACGGCGAAGCGATTGATCTGCGCCACGGGATCGGCGGCGAGATTGCGGCCGATGCCTTGGTAGACGGTCGACGAATCGAGAAAGCGATCGCTGAGGACGATGGCACCACGCATGATCGCGGGGGCGATGACTTCACGGACGAGCTGGGCGCGGGCGGCCGTGAAGAGCAGCAACTCGGTCTCGGCGCACATCTCGTCGCCCTTGGAATTATGGACGATGATATTGCGAATCTGTTCACCGATCTCGGTGCCGCCTGGCTCGCGAGTGGTGAGGACCTCGCGTTGGGTCTTTTGAAAATGCGCGGCGAGGCGCGCAATTTGCGTGGATTTCCCGGAGCCCTCTGAGCCCTCGAATGAGATGAGTTTACCGGACGTTTTATGTTTCAGCGGCATGGGAGAGGGTGATGGGTTCAGCGCCAGTTAGCGAGGAACGTTTCGAGATCGGCCAGCGACGGACTTTGGGCGGTCCGGACATAGTGACCGCTGGTGCAGACGCCGATTGCGAGGCACGCCTCAGGGGAGAGGCCGAGCAACTGGCCGGTGCTGAAACCCGCATTGAAGTGGTCGCCAGCACCGGTGGTGATGAGGGGCTTCGTGGTGTAGGGTCCGGGGACGCACCAGGTACCATCGGCGGTCGCGCAGGCGGCGCACTCGCGCGGATGCACGACCACGGTCGTGAGCGCGAGCTTGGCGCGGATATCCGCGGCCATCTTGCGCAGGCTCGCCTCGTCTTCGCCGACGGCGTCAAAACCAAGCGCGACGTAAACTTGTTGGGCCTCCTTGAGGTTGAGCCCAAGGGTGACGCGGCCGAACTGCGCAAACTTCGCCATGGCAGCGAGCGCGGCGCGGAGATCTTCGACGGAACGTTTCTCGGGATCGCAAAGATCAAAAAAGAAAATGCAGTCGTGAGCGGGCAACTTCGGGAGGACCCGCTCGACCAGTTCGACGAGAATGGCCGTCATGTTGGGAACCATCGTCCAGTTGATCAACGAGACGAGGTCCGCCGCGGCGAGTTCCGCATGAAACGTACTTTCGCCCATCACCGCGCAGATGCGGGCATAGGTGATCTCGTCGAGACATTTCATCTGACCCAGCATGATCTTGCCGTCGGTGCACTCCACCGCAGTCGTGTGGGCAGCGTCGCAGATCGAAAACGTCCGCGCCTTTGCGGCGAGGTCGGCGAACACGGGGTGCACCTGCGGTTGGCCGAGTGCGCCAATGTAAGTGACACGGGCACCGGTCGCCAAGAGGGCGTTGGCCATAATCGGGCCATTGCCTCCGAGTTTGTCCATGCGGGGGAAGAGCTCGATATTGGTGCTCTTGCCGGCCGCGGCGACAATGCGCTGACCAAATTCCGTCAGGGTTGAAATCGGTGAAAAATCCTCGCCCTGACCGCGGCGCAGACCGACGGGGGTGACGATGGTATCGACGAAGCCGTCAAAACCGACGACGGCGGACTTGGCGCTGAGGCGGGCGCGATTGGCTTGGAGTTCTTGGAGGGCGCGGGGACGAAACATAATTGGAGAATGGAGAGAACAGCAGAAAATCGTGAGCAGGCGGCGGCAAACAGATTCGTGCGCGGCGGGTTTTTTCGGGACGTTTTTTCGGAACGAAACGAAGGTGAGCAACTCGGCGGGAATTTCCGTTGAACGTGTCGATCAAACCCGCCAACTGTTCACGCACTCACACCTATGCTCGCGTTGTTTACCCATCCGCACGTCCTTGCTTCCGCCAACATCATTGAGATTTTCGAACGCTGCGGCTTGGTCGACAAGCTCATCGTCGTCGGACTGGCGCTCTTCAGTTTGATCGCCTGGACGATCATGTTTGGAAAACACTTCGAGTTGAAGCGCCTGCGCATGCTCAACCACCGCTTTGACGCACACCTCCGCGATCAAAAGACGCTGCTCGATCTGCCGGAGTCGTTTCGCAACCAACGCGTGATCCCCTATGCCGACCTGTTGGCCGATGCCGTGGAAAGCTATTGGCGGGCTGCGGCGATTACCAAGGAGCAGGGCATCGAGAATTCGCGCGCGCGACTGGAACACGCGGAGAATGCCATTCAACGCGCGATCGCCCGGCAGACGCTGCGCTACGAATCGAGCATGATCTTCTTGGCCTCGATCGTATCAGGTGCGCCGTTCATCGGTTTGCTCGGGACGGTCTGGGGTGTGATGGAAGCCTTCAGTGCGGTGGCGACCCAGCAGACCGCGGGAATCCAGCAACTCGCGCCGGGCGTCTCCGGAGCGATGCTGGCGACGATCGCCGGTCTGGTGGTGGCGATCCCATCGGTGTTCGGTTACAATTTTCTCCTCGGCAATACGCGCACGATGACCATCGAGATCGAAAACTACGCGAGTTCGCTCGCGGACCGGCTCGAACTTGAATCGAAGTAAGTCGACTCCCCTCCGACCTCGAAACCATGGCCAGAAATTTTCGCCGACCACGCTCCGCCCAGCCGATCGCGGACCTAAATGTCACGAACCTCATCGACCTCGGGTTCATGCTGCTGATTATTTTTATGGTGGTGGCGACCGTCTCGAAGCAGGAGCAATCGTT